>UMHM01038354.1_pt1 | contig 20307 bp, 13 predicted proteins | sample 1965501 | NCBI WGS metagenome assembly UMHM01 (sample SAMEA4836095, study PRJEB28245) | human gut metagenome | biome: gut microbiome; material: fecal sample | place: Denmark | collected 2008
TCCGGCGACTATCTCGATTACTACAGCAAAATGTACGCAAACGCGTGACGTCGCGCTTCACGCAGACCCGTCCGGGGCAATTACCCCGGACGGGCTTTTTATATGCTTCAAATGCCAACTGCCCGCAGCTAACAAAAGACATCCTGTATAAACAGGATGCCTTTCGTTTATATTAGGGGGATCGAAAAGTAGCAAATTTGTGTCACTCGATGCTCAGGCCGCCCGCGCTCTCCACGGGAACGGGTGCATCGGCTGCGGGAAGCGTAACGACCGGGGAAGTGGCCGCAGTGCCGGAAGCGGTCTGACCGGCAATCTTTACGAGCTTATAGGTGATGATGATATTCGCGCCTTCCTTTATCGGATTCTCCGTGGAGATCTTAAAGATATAGGTGCTGCCGTCCTTCTTGCACTCGGGCTTCTGGACGTCGCCGTTCGCATCGGTGTACTCCACCGTCACGTCGCCGTCGAACTTCATCTTGCTGTCAGCCGGGGCAATGATTATCTCATCGCCCGTGGCTGCCTTTGTTATGCTCTTCTTGTCGGATACGCGGGTGTACTTGAGGTCATCGATGCCGTTGCCTTCCTTATCCTTCGCAAACGCGTGAGTCTTGGCCTCAAACTCAATGCTCACTACGACATCGCCCTGCGCCTCGACGGGAACATTGAACTGATAGGTCCCGTCCCCACAATCGTTGACGCCGATCTCAACGCCGCCTATGGTGCACTTGAAGGACTTCACCTTCTGGTCATATCCGGGCTTGGCCTTTACGGTCACGCAGACGCCCTTGTCAACATAGCCGTCGAGTGCAACGCCCTCATACACGTACATGTCTGCCGTGCCGTCGCCCTTAGTGCTGAGGCTGATGGGCAGCGGGGGGAGCTTGCTGGCGACACTGACACTGACGCTCTCTCCGGGCATCGTGAAGGTGTACATGCCGGTGCTCTCATCGAGAGTTACGGGAACCGCCGTACCGGATGATGCAGTGGTGACGACAGGTGCGCTTGCAAATACCTTACCCTCAACAGCGCCGATAAGTATCTTGCTGCCCGGGATGGCGCTTGCGGAATTCATATCCGCGGCCACGCCGTCTATCATGATGGTGTACGCTTCGCCTAGCGGAGCAATGGTCTGCTTGGCAGATTCGATCTCAGGAAGTGCGAGCTTGAACTTCACCGCGCCCTTGGGCGATGCATTTATCGCCGGCTGGTTATCCTTGTTGCCGAAGCGGAACACAATTGTATCATCTCTCTGTTCGCCCGCTATGGCCGCCTCAATCTTATTGCCTTCGTTATCGATGAAGCTTACGTTTGCAGGTACGTACTCTACTTGACCCTCATCGTTCAGCCTTATGATCTCATGCAGTCCGTCAGGCTTGACGACCACTTCGACGACGCTGCCGACGCCGATCTTAACGGTGGCGGTGCCGAGGCCGGCAAAGCTGGTGCCGTTCAGCGTGGAGGCGGCTGCATCCGCGCCGGTGACGTCGAGGTCAAGGACATACTTGCTCTCATCCTTGAGGGCGTACTTGATGTGGATCTCGCAGGTCTTGCCCGGCTCCACATACGGCATGGTGAAGTAGTACTGGTTATAGCTGTACTCGGGTTTCTCTTCAAGTGCGATGCCGTTGTTGAGTACCCATACGGTGGATATCTCATAGCGGTCGTCCGCACCGTCGGCGCTGGGAGTGATGGTGATAAGGTCGCCGGTCTTTGCGCCGCCTATCACGGTATCGACATTGCACTCGCCGTCGTCGCAGGTCTTTGTGGACGCGTCGCGCTTTATCTCCATCTTCTTCTCGCCGACAGAGATATCAACCCTATAGAGATTGCTGGCGCTGGGCGTACCCTCAACGTGGTAAACGATGTTGAGGTTGTTGCTGGAAGCGACGAACTTCACTTCCACCTTCACATCGGACAGCGGCATAGCGTCAAGCTTGAAGCTGTAGTTGCCGTCCGCGTCGGCCTCAATCACCTTCTTTATCTCCACATTGCTTGCGTCGGTGTAGGTGATGGAGACTTCGCCGACCTCATAGCCGTCGGCCGGTGTGATCTCGGTGATGCTGACATCCTGACCCCAAGCTGCCTGTGCCGGCACCTTGAAGCTGCCGTTCGCGGACTCGACCGCGACGATGTTGTAGAAGTCATTCTTTGTGGTGGGGATTATGATGACGTCCTCAAGCGGCATCACGAAGGAGAACTGGCCGTCGCCAATGTGCGTTACGGGGTACTCCGTCGTGCGGGTCTTGGCGTCCACGACGATGATGTCGGGATAGTAGCCGTTCCGCGTCTCGTGGACGACGGTGATGACCTTGCCGGACTCGAAGCGCATCGGGCTGCCGCTGGTGTCGGTGACGATGCTTTCTTCACTATTAGCACTTCTGACGTAATCCTTATAGATCTTGTCGCCAATGCCAATCTGAAGGTCTATCTTGCTGCCGTCCGCAAACCAGTTGTCCTTGACGGCAATGGTGTGCTTGGTCTGTGCGAAGCAATCGGACACGTCGATGGTGACGTCGGCCGCGGGCATCTTGAAGGTGCTGTCATAGGAGTTATAAGTGACATTGTTCTTGCCGTCGTTATAGGTGATTTTTATCTTGGTAACGTCGAGCTGGTAGCCGTCTGCCGGGAAGAAGCGGACCCAGACCATGGAGTTTTCCGCCACGTGGTCGGTGTAGCCAAGACTCGTCATGAGGTCTATGCGGCCCATGGTCTTCTTCGTGTCACTCTCCACAACGGTCTTGTTGTCGTCAAGAACTTTGACGCTGGCGTCATTGGAGACGAGCTTGATCTCGTAGGACGGGATCTTCTTAAAGACCACGAATATCTGCATGTCGTCGGTCTTTTCGACCTTCGGCATTGTGAACTGCCACCTGTTGTAGGTGTCGTTGTATTTGATTTCCGTATCTGCCGTACGCACACCATTCAGGGTGTAGTACATCTCACGGACAGTGTAGCCTATGCCGCACTTCGGAGTGACGATGACGTTGCTGCCCTCACCGGCGTACAGCGCCGCGGACTTGCAGTTCTTCTCGTCGTTGAAGGTCCTGCCAAGGATGGTGTAGCTGTTGCCCCAGTTGCTGCGGGTCTCCTTGCCGTCCGCATAGTCCAGCGGAGCGTTCGCGGTGAGCTTCATGTTGTTTTTGAACTCCACGCGCACTCTGACGTTGCAGTCGGGCATGATGAACCTGTTGGTGTTGACAAGGGTATAGGTGCTGCCGTCCTGATAGGTGAGGATGATGTCACCGGCGGACATGCCGTTGGTGACGCCCCAGATGTTGACCTGAAGCTCCACGCCCGCGCCGCAGCGCTGCACCTGCATCCCGTTGAGAACGGAGGTGACATTGTAGAAGCCGTTCGTGCCGTTGGACGCGTCGAGAACGACGTTATGATACACGTAGAACTGCACTTTGACTGTTACGGGGTAATCCGGCATCGTGAAGGTGTTGGTGTCCTTATCGACATACACAGCCACGCTGCTGTCGCCGGTTTTGGTGACATAGGGGATGTAGTTATAGAAGGACTTGGATGAGCCGCCGACGACCTGGACCTTCTGTCCGGCCTTCGCCGAGGTGACTTCCTTGCCGTCCACCTTGGTGACGAAAGTGCCGTCGGTGTTCTGGATCTTCTTTATCTCAAAGGTCGCCTTAGAGGTGGGCTTTACCGTCGCCACGATGGTGACGGGCATGTTGGGCATGGTGAAGCTCATCTTCTCAAGGTTCGCGGTCTTGGTGAAGTTATCGTAATAGACCCGGATGGATTCGAGGGTGTAATTCGTGTCGGGCGTGACCTCCAGCGTGACGCGGTCGCCTTCCTTGGCGGCGGTGACGGCGTTCGTGCCGACCTTCGCAACGACCTTGGCGTTCTGGACGTCAACAAATATGCTGTTGCCCTTGGTGGGGTTATAATCGGGGTCTATCTTGAAAACTGCGGTCACGGTCACGGGGAAGTTCGGCATGGTGAACTTGCCGTTCTCCACTGCGATGGAGTCGCGGTTTTCATTATATGTAACTCTCACGTAGTCGAGCATGAAGCCCGCCGCAGGAGTCGTCTTGACGGTGATCTGCGCGCCGGCGTAAGCCTTGGTGACGATGCTGCCGTCAACCATTGCGGACACGCTGCCGTTTACAGGCGAGGAAACTATTATGTCGGACTGGACAGCCTGCTTGAAGGTGACGCTGACAGTCACGGCGTAGCTGGGCATGACGAAGCTGCTGCTGTTGACGGCAACGCCCGTGGACGCATCGCCCACCTTGACGACCTTGATGGTGTCAACGGCATAGCCGGTGTCGGGCGTGCAGACAACGCTGACGAGCTGGCCGGCGCTTGCCGTGCCGACGCTCTTCCCGCCGACCTGAAGGTCAAAGCTGCCGTTGACCGGCGTCTGCTTGACGAGGTTGTAGTTCACGCCGCTGCTGACGGTGCCCGTGGTGGTGGAGCCGCCGGTGGTGCCGCCGGGAACGGTGGTGCTTGCGCTGACAAGACCGGCGACCGGTATGTACATCGTCTCACCGACGCGGAACAGGCCGAGGTTGTCGCGGTTGTTCAGCGCCTGAAGCATCGCCTGTGCGCTGTTGTAGCTCAGGCCATAGCTGCCGCAGACGATGTCATACGCACTCTCACCGGAGCGCATCGTGTGCGCCATGATGGTGGTGTAGGTCGTCCCGGAGAGGCCGGGGTTCGTCGTCGGCAGGGTCAACGTCTGGCCCGCCTGAATGGCGTTGACGTTTCTGAGCTTGTTGAGCTTCACGACCTGATTTTCATAGGTCTTGTAGCTCAGCCCCATCGCGGAGTATATGCTGCCGATGGTGTCGCCGCGCTGCACCTTATAGGTGACCAGATAGTAAGCCACGCGATCCCCGCTGGGCAGGCTGCTGACAGTGCCGCTGGTGAGGCCGGTGCCGGTCGTGCCCGTGCCGGTCGCGCCGGACACGGTGGCCGTGCTACCCGAAAGCGCGGCGGCAGCCGCGTTGGAAATGGGCAGAACTATCTGCTTTCCGACAGGCAGCTTGCTGAACTGGCTTTCGTCAGTGATGCCGTTGAGCTTCATGATAAGATCCTTATAAGTGTAGTAATCTATACCATGAGCCTGGCAGATCTTCAGTACCGAGTCTCCGCTGGCAAGCGTAACGGTTGCGACCTGCGCGTCGGCGGCGGCGGAAACCGTGAACACCGAGCACAGCGACACAAGCATGACGACTGTCATCAGAAGACTTATGAGCCGCTTTTTCATAGAATTGCTCCCCCTAACCGACCCTTTCCGGGTCGAAATTTTTACTTGCTTTATCTGCCCCGGCGGCGCGTGCCGCACGGGTCAAAGTGGAATATCAAAGCTCCGCCCCGCCCCGAGTGGACGAACAGGCAGAAGTCTTTTACTTGGCTGCGGTCTGCCCCGCGGTGATGTTCACCACGCCGCTGACCGGGATGTAGAGCGCCTCACCCGCCTTGAAGGCCGCAAGGTTGTCCTTGCCGTTGACGAGCTTGAGAAGCTCCTGATTGGTGTTGAAGTCCAGCCCGTAGCCCGTCGTGACGACGTTATAGACGGTCTCGCCGGATTTCATCGTGTGCTTCATCACCGTATAGCGCACATCCGCGCTGTTGTCGGCCACGGTGGTGGGAAGCAGAAGCTGCTTGCCGGCGGCGATCTTGTTGAAGCCCGAGAGCTTGTTCAGCTCAAGTATCTGGTTGGTGTAGGTCTTGTAGCCTATCCCCCAGCCCTTGTAAATGCTGTTTATCGTGTCCCCGGACTGCACCGTATGCTCAACTATGTAATAGCCGATGCCGTCCCCGCTGAGAATGGCCGTCGCCATCCCCGGCGTCTTTGAGGCCGCCGTGCTGCCCGCCGTCTGCGAATTGGAGGGTGTGATCGTCACGCTTGCCGAGCAGTTTGCCAGCGCCTTTGCCGCCGCGTCCGAAATGGGGACCGCGAAGTTCGAGCCTATCTTGATCTTGCTGAAATCGCTTTCGCTGCTGACGCCGTTCAGGGCCATTATGAGGTTTTTATAGCTGTAATAGTCCACCCCATACTTTTTGCATATGCCGACGACCGTGTCCCCCTGCGCGACCGTCACGAAGGTGACCGTCGGCTCGGCATAGGCCGAGACCGTTATCGCGCAAACCAGAGAAACCATCATCACTGCCGTCAGCAAAAGGCTTATCATCTTTTTCTTCATTTTGGATCTCCTCATACCGGCTCTGCCGCCGTTTCTATGCCTCTTGCCTGTTCTGACGAATTCATTCTGGATATGTTCCCCATGATTCGGTTACAATATTACTACAAGTTCAAACAAATTGCAAGAGGTTATTTGCAAAAAGAATCGAAAAATTACAAAAATATTTCGAGAAAATACGCTATTTGGTTTACATAATATATTATTCGGCTTATTCGCCGTATCCCATGGGATTTTTTGACTGCCATGTCCATGTGTCGCGGCACATATCGTCAAGGCCGTACTGCGCCTTCCAGCCCAGAAGACGCGCGCTTTTATCCGGGCTTGCGTACACCGTCGCCACATCGCCGGGGCGGCGCGCGACGATCTCATAGGGTATCTTCTTCCCGGTGACGCGCTCGAACGCCTTCACCATGTCCAGCACGCTGTAGCCCATCCCCGTGCCGAGGTTGAACACGCTCTCCCCCCGGTGCTGCTGCATGTACTCTATCGCCGCGACGTGGCCGCGCGCCAGATCCACAACGTGGATGTAATCGCGCACGCCGGTGCCGTCCGGCGTGTCATAGTCGTCGCCGAACACACTGAGGTGGTCGCGGCGGCCGACGGCGACCTGCGAGATGAAGGGCATGAGATTGTTGGGGATGCCCTGCGGGTCCTCGCCGATAAGGCCGCTGGAGTGTGCGCCGATGGGGTTGAAGTAGCGCAGCAGCACGACGGACCAGTCGTCTATGGCCTTCGCGGAGTCGCGCAGGATCTGCTCGTTCATATACTTCGTCCAGCCGTAGGGGTTGGTGCACATGCCCGTGCGCGAGGTCTCCGCCAGCGGCATTTCGTTGCCCGCGGAGTAGACCGTGGCGGAGGAGGAGAACACGATGTTCTTTACGCCGTGGTCGCGCATGGCCTCGCAGAGAGTGACGGTTGAGAAAAGGTTGTTGTCGTAATACTCCAGCGGGAGGCGCACGGACTCGCCCACGGCCTTCAAGCCGGCGAAGTGTATGACGCAGTTTATGTCGTGCTTTTCAAATATCTCGTCCAGCACCTTTCTGTCGCGCACATCCTCGGCGTAAAAGTCCACATGCTTTCCGGTTATCTGCTCGACGCGCTCTATGGCCTTCGCCTTGGAATTGACGAGGTTGTCTATCACGACGACCTCCATCCCCTTGTTGAGAAGCTCCACACAGGTGTGGCTGCCTATGTATCCGGCGCCGCCGGTGACAAGTATTTTCATTTTTCTTTTCCTCCCCTTTTCAGTCAAGCAGCGCCTCGGGATATATGCCCTCTGTGCGCATACGTTTCATTGCGTCCTTGAAGCTTTGCAGATCCTCCTTATACGTCACGCCGTACCACGTCTCATGGCAGTTCAGCACGCGCACGCTGCCCTCGCCGTCCTTTATGAGCGCGTTCGCCACGGACGGCAGGAAGTACTCGCACTTCATCGGGTTTTTCGGCACGTTTTCGTCCAGCCACGCGGGGAAACGCTTTATAAGCTCGTCCATCATCGAGTGTGAAAACGCCCAGCAGTTCATCGACACGGGAAGCTCCCCCGAAAGCGGAAGCCAGTTCTCCCCGTCCTCGGTATACGCCGCATCACTGCCGCGCTTTTCAATGCGCGTGCGCTCCACTACGTCCGTGAGGAAGCCGTCCTCCACCCGGCATATACCGCGCGCGACGCTGCCGCTCTCCGTGACGGTCTTTTTAAGCTGATACGCCACCATGGCGTGCTCGTTCTCCGGCCTTTCGCCCGTCAGATAATCGTACAGCGCCGTGTACGCCGTCCTGCCGTAAAAATCGTCGGCATTTATCACGGCGAAGGGGCCGTCCACGGCCTGTGCCGCGCACAGCACGGCATGTCCCGTGCCCCACGGCTTCGTGCGCCCCTCCGGAACGGAATAGCCCTCCGGCAGGTTTTCTATCTGCTGATAGACATACCGCACGTCAAAGTACTTCTCCGCGCGGCGGCCGACGACGGCCTTGAAGTCCGCCTCTATCTCATGCTTTATAATAAACGCGACCCTGCGAAAACCGGCGCGGTAGGCGTCGAAAAGGGAAAAATCTATGATCGCGTGGCCGTGCTCGTCAACGGGGGTTATCTGCTTGAGGCCGCCGAAGCGGCTGCCCATGCCCGCGGCAAGTATTACGAGAGTAGGTTCCTGCATGGAAATTCACCTCATTTTTCTTTGTCCGGCGGAATACGGTGCTTTTCTTGAGACTGCGCGCCCGCAGGAAAAGTTCCGCCGTTTTTTGATTTGATAGTTTAATATTTGTTCATGGCCTCGCGGCAGTAGTAATTGAAAAGCCGCTCCCGCTCAAGGCTGGTCGGATCCATATGGCCGGGGTACACCTCAAAATCGCCCGGCAGGGCGCATATCTTTTTCAGCGACGCAAGCTCCTGCGCCATGTCGCCCCCGTCAAGATCCGTGCGCCCGCAGCTTCCCTTGAAAAGCGTGTCGCCGGTGAAGAGGGCGTCGCCGCATTTCAGCGTCACGCCGCCCGGCGTGTGCCCCGGCGTCGCCATGACCTCAAAGCGCATCGAGGCCGCCTCTATCACGTCCCCGTCGTCATAGCTCTTCCCGTTTTCGGGAAGGGTGAAGCTCAGGTGCGCCGACGAATTCTCGCGCGCGTCGTCGCGGTGGTTCATGTACACGGTCGCGCCCGTCTCCTCCGCCACGGCGTTCACCGCGCCCGTGTGGTCAAAGTGGCCGTGCGTGAGCATGACGGCCCTGCACTTTAGATGGTTATCCTCTATATAGTCGAGAATGGCGTTGCTCTCGTCGCCGGGGTCAATGACGACGCACTCCAGCGTCGCCTCGTTCGTCACGACGTAGCAGTTCGTCTCTAGCTGGCCGACGGGTATGGTTTTTATAAGCATGTCTCAAAGCTCCTTTGTGTCCAGAATTATCGTGATGGGGCCGTCGTTCACGGAGCTGACGAGCATCTCCGCGGCGAATATGCCTGTCTCCACCTTGAAGCCGCGCGCACGGCACAGCTCTATCACCTTTTCGTAAAGCGGTATCGCCGTCTCCGGCCGCGCCGCCTTTGAAAAGCCCGGCCGCCGCGAACGGCAGTCGGCAAACAGCGTGAACTGGCTGATTATCAGCAGCTCCGCCGCGCCCGCGTCCGTCGGGTTCAGGTTCATCTTCCCGTCGGCGTCGTCAAACACGCGCAGGCCGCATATCTTGTCGGCGATTTTCTCCGCCTCCCGCTCGCCGTCGTCGGCATGCACGCCGAGCAGCACCAGAAAGCCCTGTCCTATCTGTCCGTTTATTCTCCCCTCGATCTCAACTGAGGCCGAGCGCACACGGGTCACAACAGCACGCATAATGAATTCTTCCTTTTTGTTATTTATAATTGATATAGTATAGCAGCGTCACTTTCCGTTTCGCATCACTTACCGTTTCGCGTCACCTGCGTCACGCCGGGCACGGACGTCAGCCGCGCCATGATATAGCGCAGCTCCGCCGCAGTCTTGACCTCCAGCGTTATCGTGCACACGCCTATGCCCGCGCCGCTGTCCCGCGCGGAGAGGTTGCGCACCTTGGCGTTGAGGCTGTTGAGCACCGTGGCGATGTCCATCAGCAGCGCGGCGCGGTCCTTCGCCACGATGACGATGGTCGTCACATAGCTGTCGGTTATCTCGTCCGCCCACGCCACGTTCACCCAGCGCCCCTCGTTTTCCGGCTGGCTCAGGCGCTGATGGTAATTTGCGCAGTCGCGCCGGTGTATGGACACGCCCTGCCCGCGCGTGATGAAGCCGATGATGTCGTCCCCCGGCACGGGAGTGCAGCAGCGCGAGAACTTCACAAGGCAGTTTGAAAGCCCCTCAACGAGTATGCCGTGCACGGCCTTGCCCTGCTTCTGGGCGTTCTGCTCGCGCCGCTCGGCCGCCTCGGACATCTTGTCCACAACGCTTTTCTTGTCGCCCTTCGCGCTGGAGCGCACCGCCTCGTCGCGCAGTCTGTTCGCCACGCGCTGTGCCGTCACGCCGCCGTAGCCTATCGCGGCATACAGATCGTCCGCGCAGGCGAAGGAGAGGCGCTTGAGTATGGGGGATATTATCTCCTCATCCAGCACGTCCTCCAGCGTCAGATCCTGATGGCGCAGTTCGTCCTCCAGCATGGCGCGGCCGCGTATGACGTTCTCCTCGCGCCGCTCCTTTTTGAACCATTGCTTTATCTTCGTGCGCGCTGAACCGCTTTTCGCCATGGTCAGCCAGTCGCGGCTCGGCCCCGGCGCGGATTTGGACGTGCGTATCTCCACGATGTCGCCGTTTTGCAGGGCGTGGTCATAGGTGACGATGCGCCCGTTGACCGTCGCGCCGACCATGTGGTTGCCGACGTCGGAATGGATGTTGTAGGCGAAATCTATCGGCGTCGCCCCGGCGGGCAGGTTTATCACGTCGCCCTTGGGCGAGAACACGAAAACCTCGTCGGAGAACATGTCTATCTTGAGGTTGTGGAAGAAGTCCGACGCGTCGGAATCCTGCTGGCTTTCCAGCAGGCGGCGCACCCATGCAAACTTGTCCTCATCCCCGCTTTTCACGGCGGCGCTGCCGTCGCCCATTTTATACTTCCAGTGCGCCGCGATGCCGTACTCCGCCGTGTGGTGCATCTCCCACGTGCGTATCTGCACCTCGAACGGGATGCCCTCCGAGCCGATGACCGTCGTGTGCACGCTCTGATACATGTTCGGCTTCGGCGTGGAGATATAGTCCTTGAAGCGGCCGGGCACGGGCTTGAACATATCGTGTATCACGCCCAGCACATTGTAGCAGTCCGGTATGGTATCGACGATGACGCGGAAGGCGCACAGGTCGAAAATGCCGTTCATGTTCAGGTTCTGCGCGTACATCTTGCGGTAGATGCTGTAAACATGCTTTATGCGGCAGTATATCGTGGCGTCTATCCCCTCGGCGTCAAGGCGCTTTTGTATCTTCGCCTCCATGGAGGACATGAACTCCTCCAGCATCGGCATCTTCTCGTCGAGTGAGCGCGTGATCTCCTCATACCCCGCAGGGTCGAGGTATTGCAGCGAAAGATCCTCCAGCTCCCACTTCGCCCGCTGCATACCGAGGCGGTGGGCGATGGGGGCGTATATCTCCATCGTTTCAAGCGATTTCGTGCGCTGCTTCTCCGGCGTCTGATAGGCCATGGTGCGCATATTGTGCAGCCTGTCGGCGATCTTGATGAGGATGACGCGGATGTCCTTGGCCATGGCCATGAGCATCTTGCGCAGGTTTTCCATCTGCTCGTCCTCTTTGCTGGTGTACTGCACGCGCGTCAGCTTCGTCACGCCCTCGACTATGTCCGCCACAGGCTCGCCGAACTGCTTTGCGATGTCGGCGTGCGTGAGGCTCGTATCCTCCAGCACGTCGTGCAGCAGCGCCGCAACGATGGAATCCTCGTCCAGCCCCATATCCACGGTTATCTCCGCCGCTGCGACGCAGTGCGTCACGTAGGGGGAGCCGTCCTTGCGCTTCTGGCCGGAGTGCGCCACGCGCGCCGTTTCATACGCGGCGCGGATGCGCCCCGTGTCCATGACGTGGCCGCTTTTGCGTATTTTCTTTTCAAGTCCGGCATACATCTCGTCCGGGTCCAGCAGCGCCGCGGGCGCGACCTCGCGCGCCGCCGTGTCCGCCGTTGGCGTCTGCGCAGGGGCTTCCGGGGTCGCCGCTGGTGTCTGCGCCGCGCGCTCTTCGGTTCTTATTTCATTGTCCGCCATACATGCACCTCACATCGCCCTGAGCGCTCTTATAAGCCGCGTCGCCTCAAGGTCGGCCTTTCCTTCTATCGCGGCGCAGCGCGCGCCGTATATCCCGCCGTCCGCGCTTTTCAGCAGTCCCGTCTCCAGCAGCACCATCAGGCACAGGCAGAACTTTTCCGGTTCCATGCCGCCTATGCACTGGGCCGTGACCGCCTCCGCCGTCGCGCCCGCGGTGAAATTTTTGCCTATCCCGCGCCAGACGCGGATGAAGTCCGCCCTGTTCGGGCAGTAGCGCGCCGCGGCGTACATCGCCGCGCCGTCCGCGTCAAGTATGGCCCGGCACAGCGGGAGGCTGTCGTGCGCGCGCGCCGCCGAGACGAGAAGCTGCACGGAGACATGCCCGCGGAACTCGTTTATCTGCGGGCTGAATGCGATGTCTATCACGTCGCCCTCTTTTATGTTCAGCTCCTTCGCCGTGTGCGAGAAGAATATGCCCTCAAAGTGTGCGCTGCCGAGGCGCACGCGCATACGCAGGTGCCTGCCGCCGCCGACGGCGCTCGCGCTCTCCAGCGTCACGCCGCTCATGCACAGCACGGGCTTGGGGTTTGCGTTGCCGTAAGGCTCCAGCATGTCCAGCGAGCGCACGCTCTCTATCGTCAGCAGCGCCGGGTCGCTTATCAGCAGGTCGCACTGTATCTCCGGCAATGAACTGGGCCGGTTTTTCCTGTAGTAATCCGCAAGTGCGGCGCGGAAGTCGTCCAGCTTGTCCGCGCGGATATTCAGCCCCGCGGCAAGCGCATGCCCGCCGAAGCCCAGAAGATGCTCAGAGCAGGCGGAAAGCGCCTCAAACAGGTTGAAGCCGCCGAAGCTCCGGCATGAGCCCTTCCCCACGTCGCCGTTGAGGCATATCATCACCGACGGCAGCGAATACTGCTCCGCCAGGCGCGAGGCCGCAATGCCTATGACGCCCTGATGCCATTTGTCGCTTGCAAGCACGATGGGCGCGTCGGGCGTTTCGCCCTCAAGGCGGGCGTTCGCGTCATTCCATATCTCAGTTTCTATGCACTGGCGCTTGCGGTTGAGCTCGCACAGCTCCGCGGCCAGCATGGACGCCTCCGCCGTGTCCGTGCTCATCAGGAGCCGCGCCGCCGTTTCCGCCTGACCCAGCCGCCCCGCGGCATTCAGGCGCGGCGCAAGGGCGTAGCCTATCGTCGCCGCGGTTATCTTCTTCGGGTCTATGGACGATTCGCGCAGCATCGCGGCAATGCCCGGCCGCGGGCTGTTTTCAAGCTTTTCAAGACCGAGGCGCACGAGATAGCGGTTCTCCCCCGTCAGGGGCATCACATCCGCCACCGTGCCCACGGCCACAAGATCCGCGTATCGCGCCAGCATCCCTTCACAGTCGCCGTCAACGGCGCACACCAGCTTTAGCGCCATCCCCACGCCCGCAAGATTCGGGTTGGGATAGCTGTCGGCGCTCTGGCGGCAGTCTATCACGGCCACGGCGTCCGGCACCTCGTCCGACTTGCACTCGTGGTGGTCGGTTATCACCATGTCCATGCCGAGCCTGCGCGCGTAGGCCGCCTCCTCCGCGGCCGTTATGCCGCAATCCACCGTGATGACAAGGCTGACCTTCTCCGCCTTGAGCATGTCCAGCGCCGCGCAGTTCAGGCCGTAGCCCTCCTCGTTCCTGTCCGGGATGTACGGGCGGCACTCGATCCCGCGCGAGCGCAGGTAGTCCGTCACAAGGCAGGTGGACGTGATGCCGTCCACGTCGTAGTCGCCGTATACCGCCACGAGTTCGCGCCGCTCTATCGCCTGGCGCACGCGCGCCGCCGCGGCATCCATGCCCATGATGAGCATCGGGTCATATACGCACTCGCTCCCGCCCCTTATCAGGGCGTCGGCCTCCTGCGCCGTCGTAATGCCGCGCAGGGCAAGCACCGCCGCCAGAAGCGGCGTATAGCCCGCGTCCGTCAGCGCCTTCGGAATATCCGGTTTTTTTAATGGAATCCGCCAATCTTTACTGTTCATCGCACTTTTCTCTTATTATATTTATTCATTTTATCATAGCAAATATGTTGACATAATTCAATAGCTGTTGAAAAAATTAATGACCGGCACGTGCCGGTGCGCCAAAAATTAAACACCGCCCATGGCCGCCCCGGCACTTGACCGTTTCACGCATGTGTTGTATCATAGTCTGGAAAACGAGGTATAAAATGAGGAAATTTATCACGATATGTCTTATAATACTGCTTATGCCGGCGCTTTGCGCCTGCGCGTCCTCCCCGGCGCAGGACAGCGGGGACGCCAGGCTCCGCATCGCGGCGACGGTATTTCCCGCGTATGACTTCACCCGGCAGATCGCCGGGGAGCGCGCCGAGGTGACGCTGCTCGTCCCGCCGGGGTCGGAATCGCACAGCTATGAGCCGACGCCGCAGGATATGCTGCTGCTGAAGGACTGCGCGCTGCTGGTCGCAAACGGCGGGGAGAGCGAGGCATGGCTCGACTCCGTGGCGGACGGGCTGGACGGCAATGTGCCCATCCTGCGTATGCTCGACTGCGTGACGGCGCTGGAGGAGGAGACGCGCGAGGGGATGCAGTCCGGCGGCGTACTCAGCCGCGCGCACGGGCATGACACGCACGCCCACACCGGCCATGAGCACGACGGGCATGATGAGCATGAAGAGGAATTTGACGAGCACGTGTGGACCTCCCCGGCAAACGCCGTTGAGATCTGCCGCGCCATATGCGCGCGCCTGTGCGCCGTTGACCCCGCTGGCGCGGAGTATTACCGGGGAAATTTCCGCGATTATTCCGCGAAGCTATCCGCGCTGGACGCGGAGTTCCGCGCGGCGGTCGATGCCGCGCCGGGCAGGACGCTTATCTTTGCCGACCGCTTCCCCGTGCGCTATTTTGTGGAGGAATACGGGCTTGATTACTACGCGGCCTTCCCCGGCTGTGCCGACGATGCCGAGCCTTCCGCCCGCACGGTGGCCTTTCTTATAGATAAGGTGCGCGCGGAGGGCGTCCGCGCGGTGTTTTACATTGAATTTTCAAATGAGAAGATGGCGGATATAATCTGCGAGGAGACCGGCTGCGAAAAGCTGCTGTTCCATTCCTGCCACAATGTCAGCGCGGACGAGCTTCGCGCGGGCGTGGGCTACCTTGACCTTATGGAGCAGAACCTTGCCGGCATAAAGGAGGCGCTTGGCTGATGGCTATCCTCAAATGCACGGGGCTGTGCTTTGCCTACGACGGCAAAACAGTCCTTGAGGACGTGAATTTTGAAATAGAGCAGGGCGACTACCTCTGCATCGTCGGCGAGAACGGCTCCGGCAAGTCCACGCTGATGCGCGGGCTTCTCGGCCTCAAGGCGCCCAGCGCGGGCAGCATCACCCTCGGCGACGGGCTTCGCGCCGACGAGATCGGCTATCTCCCGCAGCAGAGCGACGCCCAGCGCGACTTTCCCGCCAGCGTCTACGAGGTGGTGCTCTCTGGCTGCCTCAACTCCCTCGGACGGCGGATGAGCTACGGCCGCGCGGAGAAGGAGCGCGCCGCGCTGAATCTTGAGCGCATGGGCATTGAGGAGCTTAAAAACGCAAGCTATCAGGAGCTTTCCGGCGGACAGCAGCAGCGCGTGCTTCTGGCGCGGGCGCTGTGCGCCACGAAGAAGCTGCTCCTGCTCGACGAGCCTGTCACCGGGCTTGACCCCATTGCCGCGCAGGAGATGTATAATTTAATAAAACTCGTGAATCTATGCGATAATATATCCGTGATAATGATCTCGCACGATATACACGAGGCCGTGCGCTACGCCACGAAGATACTTCACATCGGCCACAGGCAGCTTTTCTTCGGCTCCGCCGCGGAATATAAGGACAGCAGCCTCGCGCGCCGCTTTCTGGGAGGCAGCCGCGTATGAGCGAGATATTAAACATGCTTTCATATCATTTCATGCAGCGCGCGCTCATCGTGGGCGTGCTCGTGTCGCTGTGCGCGGCGCTGCTGGGCGTGTCGCTGGTGCTCAAGCGCTTTTCCATGATCGGCGACGGGCTTTCCCACGTCGGCTTCGGCGCGCTGGCTGTCGCGTCCGCGCTGGGGCTTGCGCCGCTGGCGGTGGCCGTGCCGGTCGTCGTGGCGGCGGCGGTGTTCCTGCTGCGCCTGCGCAAAAGCAGCCGCGTGAAGGGCGACGCGGCCATCGCCATCATTTCAAGCAGCGCCCTCTCCATCGGCGTTATCACCGTCTCCCTCACCACCGGCATGAATACGGAGGTCTCAAGCTATATGTTCGGCAGCGTGCTCTCGCTCAGCCGGGGCGACGCGGTGCTCAGCGTCGTTCTCTCGCTTGCGGTGCTGGCGCTTTTCGTGCTGCTCTACCCGCGCATCTTTGCCGTCACCTTCGACGAGGATTTCAGCCGCGCCACCGGCACGAACGCCGAGCTTTACAACACGCTGCTCGCCGTGCTGACGGCCGTGACGGTGGTGCTGGGCATGCGCATGATGGGCGCGCTGCTCATCTCCAGCCTCATTATCTTCCCCGCGCTTGCGGCGATGCGCCTGTGCAAAAGCTTCAAGGCCGTCGTCATCACGGCGGGCGCGATATCCGTGGCGTGCTTCCTCGCGGGGCTGACGGGCTCATATTTTCTTGAAACGCCCACCGGCGCCAGCATCGTCGCGGCAGATCTCATCGCCTTTGCCGCGGCCTGCGCCATAGGACGCGTACATCGGGTCTGACATTAGTACTCTCCGCAGCCGCAGAGGGCGCTGGACCCTCGGTTGACGAGAGCATATACGCCTGACAGCGTCAGAAGAAGCTCGCACCGCTGCATTCTGTCCTGCCATCAGAAAATATGTGAAAATCCGTCGCCGTCAGGTGCGCAGCAGTTTTGACGGAGCAGAAAGGCGGCCAGACGACGAAAAGGCCGCAGGGAATACTTTGTGTATTTCCAAGGTCTTTGAGAAAGTATGGGCGTTCTTTATGCCCGTCAAAACCGTATGTGTCCTCGTAAGCTGAGGGTCGTATACATTTCGTCTAAAAATCCGGGTTTTCGCGTCCTTGAAAATGCGCGCTTTTGGTCATGTAGCCGTCTTGACGCTATCTGAACCGAATGATATAATTTTGTCAAAATAAGACCTGAGGAGGTTTATGCAAATGAGAACCATTTCACCCATTGAGCTTGGCATCGCCGGCAACGGCGTGGCTTACCGCAATCTCGCTCCCGCACAGCTTGTTGAGGCCGCTCTCCGCCGCGGCGAGGGTACGCTTTCCGACACGGGCGCTCTCGTTGTCAAGACCGGCAAGTACACCGGCCGCAGCCCTGACGACAAGTTCATCGTCGATACCCCCGCCGTGCACGATGAGATCGCATGGGGCAAGATAAACGTTCCCATCGAGAAGGCGAAGTTCGACGCCATCAAGGCCAAGATCCTTGCTTATCTCCAGAATAAGGAGCTGTTCGTATTCGATGGCTTCGCCGGCGCGGACCCGAAGTACACCAAGCGCTTCCGCATCATAAACGAGCTGGCCAGCCAGAATCTTTTCATCCACCAGCTTCTCATCCGCCCCACCGAGGAGCAGCTTGACAGCTACGTTCCCGACTACACCATTCTTGCGGCCCCCGGCTTCAAGTGCATCCCCGAGGTTGACGGCGTGCACAGCGAGGCGGCCATCATCATCGACTACGAAGCGCATGAGGTGCTCATCTGCGGCTCCGGCTACGCCGGTGAGATCAAGAAGAGCGTGTTCTCCGTCATGAACTACGTTCTGCCCAAGGAAGGCATCCTCTCCATGCACTGCTCCGCCAATATCGGCGACGACGGCAACAGCGCCGTGTTCTTCGGCCTGTCCGGCACCGGCAAGACCACCCTTTCCGCAGACCCCAACCGCAAGCTCATCGGCGACGACGAGCACGGCTGGTCGGCAGACGGCGTGTTCAACATCGAGGGCGGCTGCTACGCCAAGTGCATCAACCTTGAGAAAGAGCATGAGCCCGAGATATACGGCGCCATCAAGTTCGGCGCGCTGATGGAGAACGTCATCGTCGATGAGACCGGCAAGCCCGACTTCTTCGACGGCAGCCTGACCGAGAACACCCGCGTCGGCTACCCCATCGACTATATCCCCAACGCCGCTATCCCCGGCGTCGGCGGCCAGCCCAAGACCGTCGTGTTCCTCACGGCTGACGCTTTCGGCGTTATCCCCCCGATCTCCAAGCTCGACAACGACAGCGCAATGTATCACTTCGTCTCCGGCTACACCTCCAAGCTCGCCGGGACCGAGCGCGGCATAACCGAGCCTGTCACCACCTTCTCCACGCTCTTCGGCGCTCCCTTCTTCCCGCTCAACGCCTCTGTGTACGCGCAGATGCTCGGCGAGAAGCTCAAGGAGACCGGCGCGAACGTGTTCCTCGTGAACACCGGCTGGTGCGGCGGCGCTGCCGGCACTGTGCCCAGAATGAAGCTCAAGTACACCCGCGCAATGGTCACTGCCGCCCTCGCCGGTGAGCTGGACAACGTCGAGTATGAGCTTGACCCCATCTTCAACCTCAACATCCCCAAATCCTGCCCCAACGTTCCGGCTGAGATCCTCAACCCGCGCAACGTCTGGACCGACATGGACAAGTACGAGGCCTCCGCAAAGGCGCTGGCAAAGAAGTTCCAGGAAAACTTTGCGAAGAAGTACCCCGACATGCCCGCGAACATCACCAACGCCGGCCCCAAGGCAGAGTAATATAGAGCTTTATTAAAAAAAGAGCATTGGGAACCTCCCGTTCCCAATGCTCTTTTTGTATTCATTTTATGCAAAGCTTATTATCCGATATCACGCCATCACGCCTGTGCGTGGCTTTTTATCCGCGGTGCGGTGGCGAGGAGGTAGAGCGCGGCGAATATCATCACAGGGATCGCCGCGTAGCTTTGCCCCAGACCGTTGACAGCGCCGGCCGTCTCCGCCGCCGCGGCGCAGACGAAGCTTGCGACAGCCGGGGCAATGAGAAGAAAGCGGCTCTTGCTCTTTTCATACGCCGCCGGGATGCACAGGAAGCCAAGCACGCCGCCGATGACCTCAAGCAGGCACATCACGCGCCGCACAGTGTGCAGGCGGTTATATTCCTCATGGTATTCAGCGGCATATTCCTCCGCGCTGTCCGGCAGGACGCCGCCCGCGTCGAGCTTCGCCTTCACGCCGTCATAGCCCTTCAGCAGGGCGCGGGTGGAGCTGAAGCGGCGCTCGTTCTCCTTCTTCTCGTCGGCGGCGTTCTTCTCCGCCGCGAGGCGCAGCGCCTCGCCGAGAAGGCTGTCGCGGCGGCTGGCAAGGCTTTCGTTCTGCCCGTCCAGCTCGCTCTGCTTGGCCCACATCTGCGCATAGCTGCTTTGTATCATCTGCTGTGCCGCGGCAAGCTGCTCCCCCGCCTCGGCAAGCTGGCGGCGCGCATCGTCCAGCGTGGCGCGCGCGTCATTTATCCGATCCTGCGCCATGCCGATAAGCTCGTTCAGCAGGGCCAGCGCCTGCTCCGGCGACGACACGATGGGCAGCCCCGCCGCACGCAGAAGCTCGTTGCCCGCGTTCAGCGCCTCCCCCGCCGCGGCGTCATACGCCTCCTTTTCGGCAAGATAGGCCGCGTACTCGCTCTCATACGCCGCAAGCGCATCCTGATACGCCTGATACTCCGCCTCATAGGCGGCAAGCTGCTGCTCATACCCGGCTTTAAGCTCCTGATTCAGCGCCTGCGCCTTTTCAAGCTCCTCGCCCTCAAGGCCGGTCGTGTCTATGTACTGCGGCTCCTCCGGCTTTGCGGGCTCCTCCGGCTTCACAGGCTCCACCGGCGGGGCGAGGCGCGCCACGACCTCATACGCCCCCGCGATGAGCTGGTCCGCCGCGCTCAGTATCTGGCTGTACTTGGCCTCCTCGGCCTGAAACTGCGCCTGCGCCGTCTGGAACATCTGCGACGCCGGGCCTATCATCGCCTGCGCCTGTGCCAGCGCGTCCTCACCCATTTTGAGGCCGCCCTTTGTCGCCGTGCGCTCGGCCAGCTCCATGCGGTACTCGGCCGCGTCCTTGTCGTGCTGCTTCTGCGCCGCGTCAAGGCGCTCGCTGTCTTCCTTGTAGGTCGTGCCGTTTTTGAGCTTCTCGTCAAGCTCTTTGTAAAGCGTCACCCTGCCGGTGAGCTTTTCATAATCCGCCGTGTCGTCGTCATATTGACTTTCCGCCTTGCCGAGTCCAACGGCCCCAGCGGCCAGCATTATGACGCACATTATCGCAAGCGCAGCCGACAACACCCTTGTAAGCGCCGGATGCTTCATATATGCTTCTCCTCTCCCAGTGGCTTTTTCTTATAATATTAACTTATAATTATTACGAAATCATGTCGGCTTGTCAAAAAAGTCTGTGGAACTTTTTTGACCGCGCTTATCCGCCGAGTATTTTGAAAGCATT
>UMHM01005607.1_pt1 | contig 20242 bp, 24 predicted proteins | sample 1965501 | NCBI WGS metagenome assembly UMHM01 (sample SAMEA4836095, study PRJEB28245) | human gut metagenome | biome: gut microbiome; material: fecal sample | place: Denmark | collected 2008
CGTACGCGCCCGCGCTCGAGGCGGCGTTGTTGCCGTTGAGGCAGAACGCGCCGCGGTTCTGGCTCTGGTCGTAGTAGCCGCCGACGTACAGCACAACGCCCGAGGCGTAGTAGTAGCAGTAGTCGCAGACGTAGGTATTCTCGCTGCCTGCGACCGCCGACGGGTACAATGCGTACTCGAAGCCGGAAACGCTCGGGATGCTCCACGCGCTGATCCAGCCGCCCGAAGTCGGTCTCGTGCCGATGTTCGTGCCGCCGGAGGTGTCGCTGAAGCTGGCGGGGTTCTTGATGCAGTAGACATTCGCGCCGGAGAAGTAGATGCCGTCGCACCAGTCGTACACGTTGGACCACAGGCCCTCGATGTGGCGGTACTGGATGCCCGCCGCATAGGTCGTGCGGCTTGCGGCCGTCGTGCCGGTGTGGTAGGTCATGGCGTCCGTCGCGCCCATGTTCTCGGTGCCCGAATTGTTGCCGCAGCCGTAGCCGATCTTCGCCTGACTGTTCCAGTCGGCGTACTCCACGAGGTAGAGCATCATGATCGTCCAGTACATCGCGAAGTCGTACTGCCATACATCGCTCCCGAGCGCGTGGATCGAGCTTCTTGCCGCCGCACGCGTGATGTTTCCGACGGGCTTCACGCCGCTGGTGCTCTTGTAGGTGCTCGCGCAATGGTAGCGGCCCACATACACATAGTCGCGCTCGCCCTTGCCGTCTCCGCGGTCCGCGTGGGCAGGGGAGACGAGGAAGCCCGTCTGTGCCGCGTCGGAAATCTGGAGCTTCATCTGGTTGCCCGTCTTGGTCCACTTGTACCAGTATTTCGGGATCTTGACGAGCTTGCCGCAGGTCGCGTCGTCCACGACCACCATGCCGCTCCACGGCAGGCAGTTATCAAAGGGAGAGGAACCGTCGCCGTTGTTTACCGCCGCAACAGGGTCGGCAAAGCCCGCCGCGTCGTCCGTGCGGCTCCACGCGGTCGTGGCGGTGCCGTCCCAGATCGCGCCGTAGGTCTTGGCGTACTTGAGCGTCACGGCGTACTGCTTCACCTGGTCCACCGTCACCGTCTGCGTGTCGGTCTTGCCGTTGAGCGTGCCGGTCACGTTCCAGGTGCCGTAGGAGGGGATGTCGAAGTAGCACACGCCCGTCGTCGCGGTCTGCTGCAGCCTCGTCGAGCCGGAGACGACCTTCACGATGGAGTTGATCGGCGCCGTCACCTTGATCTGCGGATAAAAGGCTGTGCCGCCGGTCGGACCCGTGGCTCCGGTGGGTCCGGTTGGACCCGTGGGACCCGTCGCGCCCTTCGCGCCGTCTGCGCCCTTTGCGCCGTCCGCGCCCTGCGTGCCGGTGGGACCCGTGGGACCCGTTGGGCCGGTAGGACCCGTCGGGCCGGTCGCACCCTGCGCACCGTCCTTGCCTGTGGGACCGGTGGGACCGACGTTGCCCTGCGCGCCGCCCGGGCCGGTGGGGCCGATGCTGCCCTGCGCGCCGGTCGGGCCGGTCGGTCCCGTGGGGCCGGTCGCGCCCTTGGCGCCCGTGTCGCCCTTGGACCCCGCAGGGCCGGTGGGACCTTGCTGAAGCACGAAGTTGAAAACGGCCTGCTGCTGCGTGCCGGCGTTCGTCACGCTCGGCGAGCCGGTCGGGCCGACGCTCGTGACCGTGCCGATCTCAACCGTCGCCGCAACGCCCTGTGCTCCTGCCGCACCCTGCGCGCCGGCCGGTCCTGTCGGGCCGGTGGGACCGGTTGGGCCGGTGGGACCCGTGGGACCTTTCGCGCCCTGCAAGGGGCCGTTGTTGATGAACTGGCTCGTGATGCCGTCGAAGATGTAGATGTCGTAAGGCTCCGCCGAGCCGACGCCGTAGGCATCGCCCGCCGCCGCTGTGGCCTTCTTCGCGCTGTCCAGCGCCGCCTTCGTGGCGTAATAGCCGAGCACGGTGAATCCGGCGCCGGTGTCGCCCTTGCTGCCGGTCGGTCCCGTGGGACCCGTCGGACCTGTCGGACCCGTCGGACCGGAAGGACCGGTGGGGCCTTTCGGCCCGGTCTCGCCCTTGCCGGTGGGACCGGTTGGCCCCTGTGCGCCGGTTGGGCCTGTGGGACCCGTGGGGCCGGAGGGACCCGTGGGGCCTTCGGGACCCTGGTTGCCCTGCGCGCCCTGCTTGCCCTCGGGACCCGCCGGACCGACGGGACCCTGGCTGCCGGTCTGCCCCTGCGGGCCTTCGGGACCCTGTGAGCCTGTCGGTCCGGTCGGACCCGTGGGACCTGTGGGGCCGGTGGGGCCGGTCTCGCCCCTGCCGGTGGGACCCGTGGGGCCTTCCGGACCGACAGGGCCTTGCGGGCCCGTGGGGCCTTCGGGACCGAGCTGCCCCTGCGGGCCTTCGGGACCCTGCGGGCCGGTCGGACCCATCACCTGCAGGCTGTCCCAGTCGTTCTTCTCCACGTTCCACCAGTAGGCGAGGTAGTCCGTCTCGGTGCCGACCTTGTAGCAGTCACCCTCGTTGCCGGTCGGATACGCCGCGCGCAGCGCCTCCTCCGTCGGATAGGTGCCGAGGAAAATGAGGCCGCTGCCCTGCGGGCCGGTGGGGCCGCGCAGGCTCTTGAGCCACTCTTCCTCCGTTCCGATAAAGCCTCGCTTGACGGCGAGGCCGTATGCTGTGATGTAATACGGGGGGTTCTCGTACATCGCTTATGCCTCCTTCTTGTATCCCTGCACCGGATCGTAGGTGCCCGCGAACCAGCGCAGGAAATTCCCGTATGCGTTGTTGTAGAGCTGGAGGGAGTTCTGGTACTTGTTGTACTCGCCGTTCTCCGCGTCGATCTTCGCTTCGAGGTAGAGCACATACAGCTCGTCGTAAGGCGGCTTCACCAGCAGCTCCATGTCAAGTCCGTCCGGATAGGAGTAGTCGAACTGCTCCGTCTCCGCCGGCGCCATGAGGAACACATCCGCCGCGATCTGACCCTCCAGCGCGGTCAGCCACAAAAACTTCAGTTCCTCTTCAAAGGCGTTCGGCTTGGCGAGGTCCGTCCGCCGGATCGCTTCTTTGATCTTCATACTTCTCCCAGCCTTTCTTGGAATAGCCGCAGATTCGCTTCGATCCGCTCGCTTCGGCACAGCGAGAGGGCCGTGCTTGCCGCCTCCGCCGCGCCGCGGATGTCGCCCGTGTGCCACAGTCCGATCGAGAGGAGGTCCCACGGGGCCGCGCCCCATGCCTCCGCCTCGTTGATGGCGCTCCGGCTCTTGCTCGTGATGCGCAGCGCCTTCCGTCCGTAGTAGACGACGCCCTCCCAGTTTTCCGCGCGGTAGGCGGCCTTCTCGGCCTCGTACCAGTTTTCGCGCTGCTCGGGCACTTCCGCGATGGCGCGCATCGCCCAGCACATCGCGCTCCGCTCGTCGCCCAGCGCGTGCATACACGCCGAGAGATAGCGCATGGACGCGGCTCTTTCCTCGTCCCACACCGCAGAAGGCATCGTGAGGTGCCTTTTCAGCTCCTCTGCGGCTTTCCGGAACATCCCGCGGTAAAGATACTCCCTGCCGAGATAATGCGCACAGCGCGCATCCTGCGGCGCTTCCTGTGCCGCCAGCTCCAGCAGCGGGAGATACTGCGCGCGGCTCTTGCGCTCGTCGGGCAGGTGCTCCGCCGCCATGCCCTCCACGTTCACGCAGCGGAAGAAGGGCCTGCCGTCGGAGGGAACGAGGACCTCATGCACGGGATACCTCCACGTTGCGCACTTCGGCCGGTGGATCTTCTCGCGCAGGAATACGGTGCCCTCGCTTCCGTCCGCGTTGCGCGAGCAGATGCAGCGATAGGTGCCCGTCTCGGCGTCCTCGGTCCACGCTTTCTCCAATGCCGCGCGCCACCCGGGCAGCAGCACCTCGTCGAGATCCACGCACACGCAGAGGTCCGTGTCGCGCGGGATCAGAAGCAGGGACAGGTTGCGCGCCACGTCGAAGCGCCACGGCTCAATGGTCGTCTGCCGGACGATCACGCCGCGGTCGGAGAGCTTTTCCACAGTCCGGTCGGTCGATCCGGTGTCCAGCACCGCGATGTAGTCGGCCTCCGCCGCCGCGTCGCAGAAGCGGTCCACGAACTGCTCTTCGTTCCTGGCGATGGCATAAATGCAGATCTTATGCTTCATGGTTGCCTCCAAAAGAGAGAGGGCAGGGCGCCTCGCCCCGCCCTCTTCGGTCGTATCAGGTTGCCTTGCCGGTGGCGAGCTGCTTCACCAGCTTGTTGTGCTTGGCCTTCAGCTCGTTCACAAGCGTCACGACGGCATCGAACTCGGCCTTGGTCGGAGCCGCTCCGGCCGCGGCAGCGGCATCCGCCGCCGTGACCTTGAAATCGGCCTCCTTCATGCTGCCGTTTTTCGTCGCGCCGTGGACCTCAAGGTCGCCCAGGACCTCAAGGTTTTGCAGTCTCGTCGCGTTTTCCATGCGGCACCTCCGTTAAGGAAGATCGTTGCCGCTTGCGATGCCGCCCGCGGCAAACGCGCGCCAGTCGTTGAAGGTGGCATTGAAGCGGGAGCGGCCGCGCCACACGTTCGCGTCGGTGTTCTCGTCGATGGTCGAGCGCACCGCGAGCTGGATGCGGTCGTTCCACACCGCGCCGCCGTAGGTCTTGTTGTACTTGCTGTCGAGCAGCAGCCAGGGCTTCGTGCCGGCCGTGATGAACTGGTTGAGGTAGCTCCAGACAATCACGGTCCAGCGGCCGTACTGGTAGTTGAAGGCGTTGTTGGCCGTCACGGGGTCTTTGTCCGCGCCAATGGCCGCGAATACCGCCTTCTTCAGGTCCGCGTTCTCGGGGATCACGATGGTGTCGGGCGCCACGTCGAGGATCTCGTCGTTGTCGCCGCGGAACAGGTGCATCGCGGTCTCCAGCTTGCCGAGCGCGTCCACGCTGAACTCGTCCTTGAAGCTGTTGCACTGGTTGTCGCCGGCGACCTTCGGGGGATGCGCCGTGTGGAACAGCGTCACGCCGTCCGCCGCGTTGATGTCGAAGCTCTTGCCGTGGTACTGCGCCGCCGCGTTGCCGCGGATGGCGTTGCCCAGCAGGGCCGCGCCGAACATCTCGCGCGTGCGGTTGTAGCCGGTGAGGAAGGCGGCAGGCTGCTTCTTGAGGTCCATGAGCTTGGAGTCCTCGATCATCTCCGCAGAGATGGCGAAAGAGTCCTTCCAGGTGTCATAGGCCAGCAGCTTGCGGTAGCCCTCCTGCATACCGTCCGCGGGATACGCGCCGTTCTCGCCGACCGGCTCGAAGCCGCTCATGGCGGTCATGGTGGTGAGCATATCGCCGTAGTTGTCGGAGGTGCCCATCAGGAACAGGTCCTTCAGGACGCTCTGCTGCTCGAACTGCTCGCCGCGCTGTTCAAGGAACATACGGATCGGAGCCTGACACTTGCCGTATACGGAGTCGTTCAGGCCCGAGCCTTCGGAAAAAACGATCTTCATAGTCTGTTCTCCTTTCTCGGCTTAGAAGCGGACGTGGACGGTGCCGCCCGCGCCGCTCTTGGCCTTGTCGTCGAAGTCCACGATCTCGGCGACGCCGTTGGTCGTGGTCGCGGTCACCTGCAAACCGTCGGTGTGCAGCGTGACCTTCTGGCCGATCTTCGCGCTGGAAAATGCGGCGCTGTTGGTCGTTTCATAAATGCGGTCCTTGTCCACGCGGACAACGGGGATGATGGTGCCCGCCGTGACCGCCGCGTCTGCATCCTTCATGCAGATGTAGGTCGGCGCGGTGGCACCGGTCGCAAGCGCGAGCAGGCCGTTCGTCAGGACGAGCGCAAGGCCCGCCTTCGGCGTGATCGCGCCGCAGGGGAGATACTCGAACGGAGTAACTGCCCCGTGGTCGGACTGATCGGGAAAGAAACCTTTCATGGTCTTTTAACCTCCTGTTTTCTTTTTCATGTAGGCTTGCACCTGTGCCTCGGTGCAGTCCGGATTGAACAGGCGGAACATCGCCATGTCCTCCGCCGAAACGCTCGGCTGTGCGTCGGAGCGCCCCGTGCCGGAGGCGGTGAGATGGTCCTTGCTCCTCGCGTTGGCGAGGGCCTGCTGGCGTCCGGCTTCTGCCATCTTGGCTTCGCGCTCGCCTCTGGTTGCAAGGTAATAGGCGTCGAGGTAGTTGTTGCCGCGTTTCACATATTCGTAAAACTCCTTGGCTTTCGGCATCGTGAGCAGGTCGCGCACGGTCTTGATGCTCGGATCGAGCTTTCCGATCTCGCTGATCTGCTCATTGATCTCAGCCTGTGCCTTCGCTTCCTCGGCTGCCCGTTCGGCTTCTTCGCTGCGGCGAAGGATCTCCTCCGCCTTCTGTACGGCAGGGCTTTTCTGGATCGCAGCATCCAGGCTTTCCGGCGTCAGCCGTCCGGCTTTGAGGTCCTCCTGCAGCTTGGCGGCGTCATACGACTCCTTCCAGCTGCGGAACTCCTCAATGTTGCGGATCGGCTCGCCCGTGATGGTGTTCTTCAGGCCGGCCTTGGAGAAAAAGTCGTCCATTTCCGCTTTGGACCTCTGCTGTTCCTCCTCGCGTGCCTTCTGCACGGCCGCGTCGATGGCGGCCTTCTGCTCCTCACGGCGGCGCTGTGCCGCCATTTCGCGGCGCTGCTCCTCGGTCTGCTGTCCTGCCGGCGCAGTCTCCTCCCGTTCCGCTTTCGCTCCCGTCGGTTCCTGCGCCTCGGTCCCTTCCTCTGCCGGTTCGGCGGTCTCCGGCTCTCTCGCGCCTTCTTCGGTCGGTTCCTGCGCCGCTTTTGCCGGTTCGGCGGACTCCGGCTCTTTCGCGCCTACGCCCAAAGCGTCACAAAGCTGCTGTTCGGTGAAGCTCATATACTTCTCCTGCGTCCTTTCGGACGGTGGATTTTCCCGCTATTCCATGCGATTTGTGCGGCCCCGCGGCCGCGTGGTGCGGCTCTTACTTCTTGCCGCTGCGGAGGTCGCCGCCCGTCTTGACCGTGCCCTTCTTGGCGTCCGTGGTCTGCTTGGGAGCCTTGACGACCTGTGTACCGCCGTTCTTGATCTTGCCGGCGTAGCCGTTGTCCTGCATGACGCATCCTCCTTTCCTCTGTCGTCGCGGCGTGCTGCCGCGCGATCTATCAAACGCGCGTCCGCGTATTGACCTCATTCAGCGCGTCCTGCCGCGCCTGCTGTTCGGCCTGTTGCACGGCCTGCATCTGCTGCATTTGCAGCTGCATCTGCATTTGCTGGGCCTGCATCTGCTGCTCGCGTGAGAGCTTCTCTTTGAGGTATTTCTTCGTGCTCGCGGCCCCTGGGTAGTGCAGCTCCTCCATCTTCGACCAGAACAAAATGAGCGTCTCGGTCTGCCCTGGATCGCCGAAGGCTCCGGTCTGAAGGTTCTGCCGCGTCTCCTGCCACATCGCCTCGCGGTTCGAGGCCAGCGGTGCAGAGGTGTCGCAGCTGAAGAGGAACTGGTCGTTCCAATGCCAGCCGCCGTCGGCGTCCTGCTCCAGAAAGTCGTAACGGTTGAACTCCTCGTACACCGTCTCGCCGCGGCTGTCCTTGTAGGTCACGCTGCGCGGCTCGTCCGAGTAGGCGAGGGCATACTTGAACATCATCTCGAACAGCTCCGCGTAGGCCGCGTCCTTCATCACGCGCTTGCTCTCCAGTCGGCCCGCCGCCTGCGCGGCCGAGAACTCCTTGGCCTTGCCGCTCGTCGCGGTGGAGTCCTGCCGGCCCTGGAAGCTGTCCGTGATGCCGAGGATCTGCCGCGCCTCCTCGTAGACGTTGGCGAGGTAGAGCAGCTCGTACTGAAGGTCGCCCTTGAAGTCGTAGACGCCAATGAGCGCCTTGTCCGCAGGCGAGCCGATGTACCAGCGCTCGCCGTCCTCGGGATCGGTGCGCAGTTTGGCGTTGTCCGGAAGTGTGATCCTCGTGCCGGCCTTCACGAGTCGGTCGATGATCTTCTGCTCGATGCGGTTGATGGTGTTCTGCTGGTCCGCGATCACGTCAACATCGCTGTTGCCGAGGAGCTTGCCGTATACGCTCACGCTCTTCTGCAAAACGATGGGGTAAAGATCCGGCTTGTAGAACGGCACCATCGTCGGCTTCATCACCGGGTTCCCGTTCTCGTCCAGCCCGGGCGCTGCGCCGTCGATGTGATTGCCGAGCGCCGTTTCGACCGGCAGAAGGATCTGCTCGTATTCCTGCTCCTTCGTCGTCCAGTCGTCCGCGCCGCACCACGGGCACGGCCCGCCGTCGTAGCGCTCCGGCTTCGGCTCCTGCGCGTTCACGGGGATCGCGTCCAGCGGCACGCCGCCGGCCATTTCCTCGGCCATCAGGCCGCCGGCGATCTCCTGCTCGGTCAGCTCCTGCGGGATCAGCCCGCCGGCAAAGCCGCGCGTCGGGTCGGGCAGAAGGTTCCCCTCCTGCGTCTCCGCGCCGAGCACCTGCCCGCGCAGCGGTCGGACTCTGCCGCACTTCCTGCACACCGGCTGCCGCCGCGCCTGATAGTCCGTCAGGTCCAAAAGCTCGACGTCGTTCACCCACTCGAAGCGGTTGATGCCGCCGCGCTCGTTAATCTCAAAGCCGATGTAGAGCGTCAGGCTGTCGTCGGTCTGGCTCTCGCCGTCCGCCGAGCGGATGTCCGGCTCGCTCTCGCCCTCGTCCGTGAGGTCCACGCCGTACTTCCGCCGGACGGCCTCCTTCGTCGTCGGCATCTTCGTGATGAACCAGTCCATGTCGCGGATGCCCGTATAAACACCGGGCTGCGGGCCGAACTGCTTCGGATGCAGCAGCGTCACCGCGATCTCGCCCACGGTGGAGTGCGTGCGCTTCGTGTTGTCCCACTCCACGAGAAAGCCCGTGCCGCCCTGAATCGGCACCGTGCGCTCGGCCATGTCGTTGATCGTCTCAAAGGGCAGGCGGTCCAGCTCATTGCGCAGGAAGTGCTCGATGATGTTGGCGAGCCGCTCGTCCTTCTTCCGCCGCGGCGTCACCTTCGGCTGCGGGATGGTCGAGGAGACCTGGCTTTCGATGTTCTCGAAGATAATATTGCGCACATGGCTCGTTTTCTTCGGCTGTCCGTTGCGCTTCGTGTCGCCCTCGACAAGCGGAGAGAGCGTCCGGCCGCCGTTGTAGCGCTTCTCGCGCTGGTCCATGTCGGCTACTTCACTTTTCCACTCGTTGTCGCTCTGCTGCAATCTCTGTTGCCAGAGCGCGAGCTTTTCGCTGATTTTCTTTTCCATGTTTCACTCCTATTCCGGCCTGCCCCATAGGCGGATCATCGCTTCGCGCTCCGCCGGCGTAGCCTTGTTGTAGTCGTCCCACAGGTCCTGCGACCATCTCACGCGCTCGCCCCTTGGCCGCGTGACCTCCATCGTCTGCTGCGGTCGGATGTAGTGCGCGATGGCGAGGGCCAGCACGCAGTCGTCGTGCGCGCCGCTCTCGGCTTCGCCCTGCAGATCTTTCTCCCGCCGCACGAAGGTGAGCATCTCTAAAAGCGTGTCGCGGTCGTTGATGCTCGCCATGCTCTCGCGCAAAATGCGGATCAGCTCCGAGAGGATCACCGGCCGCGTGGTCCGGTTCGTCTGGAAGCCGTAGGCCTGCTTGATCCGTCCGGTGTAGTCGTCCTCCACCTCGCGGACGTAGAGCTTCGGGTAGCCCATCAGGGCGAGCAGCTTGACGGGGTAGGTGGAGAAGTTGGTCTCGATGCCGAGCAGGGCGTCGTTGTAATAGCGGCCGAGGCAGTACATCTGCCGCGCGTAGGTGTCCTCGTCGTAGCGGTGGCGCAGCACGCACACCTGTCGGCCCGTGATGTTGTCGAGCACCTGCCCGACGAAATAATCGCTGCCGTCGCCCGCCGTGTCGCCGCCGACGACGTAGGGCCTGCCCTCGGTCGGCTCGGCGTAGAGGATCACAGGGCCGTTCTCGTCGTCCTCCCAATGCCACTCGCTGATGTGGATATCGTCGGGGGAGAGCGTGTAGGCAAAGAAGCCGCGCTTGCGCCAGCCCTGCTTTTCGACGTAGGTGAGCCGCTCGGCGACCGCCTTGCCGTTGAATACCGTCTTGCCGGTCACGCCCCATTGGCCGAGGCAGTAGACCATGTAGTAATACTCGTCCGTCTCGCGGAAGGCTTCGAGCGTGATGCGCGCCTCCGGCGTGAGGAAGCGGTTGTCCTTGTAGGTGCTCTCGTGGACCGTTGCGCGCGGGTCCTTCGTGTCGAAGAACCGCTTTTTGAGCCAATGCGTGATCGAGATCGGGTTAAAGGTCAGGATCATCTGGAGGTAGAAGGGGAACTCCGTGCGGAGTCGGATGTCGAGCTGGTTGAAGTCTCCCTCCTCCAGCTCGCTCGCCTCCTCGATCCAGATGCCCGTGATATCGAAGATGGATTTGAGCTTCTCTACGTCGTCGAGACCTGCGAACAGGATCTCGCTGCCGTTTTTGAAGCGGATATACATGTCGCTGCCTTTGCCCTTGGGGATAAAGGCGATCTGGTCGGTGTAGTATTCGTAGGCCTGCTTCTTGAGCTGCTCGAAGCAGCTCTCGCGCAGCGTCTTTGCGACCTTTCGCACCACCAGATAGCGGTGCCCAGGCTCATTCGTGACGCGCTCTAAGATCTTGCGGCCGGCGAAGATGGACTTGCCGGAGCCGCCGCCGCCCTTGAGCACCAGAAAGCGGTGCTTGTCGAACAGGAGAGGGAGGAAGCGCGCGTTGTTCGTCTCGCGCATTTGCTTCCACCACAGCGCCACATCCAGCTTTTGCTCAAGCGTCGCCATCGTTTTCGCTGAACTCACGCATCAGCTCCTCCAGCACGCTCTGTCGCTCTTCGAGCGGCATGGAGGCCGCCGTCACGGCTTTCGCCGCTCTGCCGCCCAGCTCGATCTCCTTCTTGTCGTGGTAGCCGTAGTTGTTTTGCAGGTCGAATACGATGCCTTTCACATCCTTGCGCGTGAGCAGCTGTTCCTCCAGCCACGCGCGCATACGCCCCCGCGCGTGCGTTGTCGTGTCGGAAAACTCCGGATGTAGCTGCGCGTCGCAGTAGTCCGCCCAGGTCGAGCGGTGGATGCCGAGGTGCTCGCACAGCCCGCCGACCGTCGGCGGCACGAGGTATTCGAGTACCGTCGCCTGCACGCCGAGGCGGTTGAGGACGGGGACTTCCTCGTAGATCACATGGCCGTCGCTGTCCTTGCGCCCTGTATTCCTTTTCTCCGTGAGCGGGACGAGGCGGGAAATGCTGTCGAAGTAGCCGTTCACGGCCTTTTTCAGCGTGTTCGGCGTGTATTTTCTCGGTCTGCTCATGCCGCAGCCCTCCTTTCCGGCCGCTTTTTGCCTCTTCTTTCCGTTACCGTACCAAAAAAGCCGCGTCACGAACCGTCAACTTTTCCAAAATCGGCAGATTTTTTCATTTTCCCTCTTGACAAACGAAAAAAGCAGGCTCCAAGCCTGCTTTCCGGTATGCCGAGGGCGCTCCCGCCGTCATGGCGCGAGCGTTCCGTGCGTCTTATTCTCTCGTTTTCTCCGGCGGCGCTTCGCCGCGGCGGATCTTGCCGACCTCCGGCACGATGTAGCGGATGTATTGCGGCATCCCGGGCATCCAGCCGGCGCGCAGGAGCAGCTGACCGCCGCGCGGCACCTGCAGCTCGGCGCCCGAAACGGCGATGCGATCCTTCGGCTGCGGAACGATCAGGTTGCGGCTCGGCGAGTATTTCTTCTCGTTCGGACGGTGGCGCACCTGTGCGAGCAGATAGTGGGCCAGAGGCGTCTGGTCCACCTGATCGTACAGATGCTCGCGGTGCGTGCTGCCCGCGCTCCACTTTTCCAGCGCGATCTCCGCCGCCTCCGCGTTGACGATGATGTGATGATGCACGCGCACCACCTCGCCCGTCTTGCCGTCGAGGTCCGAGGTGAAGGGTATGTACCGGAAGGGGATGTCGAGCGCCTTGCACGCTCTGCGCGTCCGCTTCGCCCACAGCTTGAGCTGATGATCCGCCGCCTCAAACAGCTCCTCCTCCGTCCGTTCGCCCGCGCGGAGCTTTTCCAGCGCCTCCTCGGTGTAGCTGAATTGCAGCAGGTAGTCCCGCGGCGTGAAGTTGGCATGGATCAATCGCGCCAGCGCCTTCTCCGCGTTCGCCTCGTTGCGCTGCACCTGCTTGATGTCGCTTTTGATCTTCCGCTCCGATTTCGTCGGCTTCTCTCCAGGCACCCAGTATTTGATTTTCTCGCCCACGGCGCCCGCCGTGTACGTTCGGATCACCCAATACCCGTTTGCCATGAAAAAACCGCCCTCCATTTTCTCCGAATGGGGAGAATGGTCGTAAACCTAACGCTCTAAGAACTCCGATAACGCGCACGCGCGCGTTATTGATATATGTGTATCCGGTTTTCTATGGAGGAGCTGCCGCACAGCTCCTCCATACAGAACCGGATGGCTCTGTATCCCTGCTCACCAGAATTGCACTGGAGCACCGCCTGCGGCCGGCCTGGCGTCCGGCGCGTTCCCTTCGGCGGCGTGATGCTTTGCAGGGGAGGCACATCATATATTATGGAGGAGAAAACAACCGGCCACCGGCTCATGCACCGGTAATGAAAAGGGTCGGCAGGTCAAAGGTTCTGTGGAAAACTTTCGTAATACCGCCGCACGGCTCGCTCCAGCGTAGAGCGAGAGAGGAAGTGCTTCATGCACACGGCCGTCGCGCCGGCGTCCGTCGTCACGAACTCGAAGAGCGCCTGGTAGTGCTCGCCGCCGCATTGCAGGCACAGGTTCAGCAGCTTGCGCTGCTGCTCCTCCGTCAGCTCGCGGTAGAGGCGCGAGGCGAAATAGATATACCCCTGCCGCTCATAGCTCACCGGCACGCTTTTCTTGTATCGGAACATTTGCTCACTTCCTCTCTCGCCGTCCTCGTTTAGGCGAAGATCTCCCAATCCTCGGCCAGCATATCGGTCTGGCTCGCCAACCACGGCACGCGGCTCTTCGGCGCCTCGGTGTTCTGCGTCTGCAAGCCGGTCGTGTCGATGTAGATGTAGGGGCTTGTCATTTTGCTGTAGGCGTCCGGCGTCTGAAGCTCGATGAAAATGCCCTTGCCGTTCCAGCCTCTTCTGCACACGCGGAAGCCCTTGCGCAGGGCCTCGATGGCAAGGCCGAAATTCATGCCGTTGATGGGATGGTAGGCGTCGTCGAACGCGCCCTTCGGGCTGAAGCTCTCGTAGCCGTCCGGATAGCGGACCTTGTAGCCGAGGTCCACGGTGCCGCAGCGCTTCGCCTCCGCCGCTTCTGTGACGACGCGGACGTTCCCCTCCGCGTCCACCACGCGGTAGGCAGGCTCCGCTTCGATGATCTTGGTGCCGATATACTTTTTCATGTCTCTACTCCTTTTCAAATCAGGCTGTCCAGCTCGTCGATGCTGTTCAGCAGACGGTTGAGCTGTCTCTGTTGTCTTTCGGTCAGCTGCCGCAGCGCGCCGAAGGTGGGCGGCTCCGCGACGCATCCCTCGGTCTGGCGGACAGGCTTCTCTCCGCGCAGCCTGTGCAAGATGTTTTCAAGGCGGCAGTTGGCCTCCTCGAGCATTTTTGCATGTCCCTCGGCGACGGTAAGAATGGCCGGCGCTTCCTGCGGAGCGCAGGCGTTGCAGGTTTCATTCATCATGGTAAATTCTCCTTTCTTTTTTCAGGCTCCGCGGCCTGTCACGCACTCTTTGCCGTTCCCTTCAGCTCTACGGTCCGCTCGCCGCTCTCATAGATGCGCAGCGTGCTGTGTACGTCGAGCCAGAGGTCGGCGAACGCAGTCCCCTCCACGAGCACCGCGCACTCCCCGAGGCCGTCCCGGCAAGCATCCTCCAGCAGGGCGCGCAGCTCCTCCACCGTCACCGTCCGCGGCTCCGGCGCAGCGCTCTTTGTAAAGTCCGGCTCCGTAACCTCGACCGCCTCCTCGACGACGGGGATCTTCTGCACGTCCGGTTCCGCTTCCGACGGCTTCGTGCTCGGCACATCCACTTGCTTTTTCATTCTCGGTTTCCTCGCTTTCTTCCGCAGCCCGTTCCCGCTGCGCCATTTGGCGACCGTGTGCGCCGTCATGCCTGTCGCCTTCGCGATGGCCGCATCGTCCAGTCCTTCCTCATAAAGCATCCTCGCGGTCTCCTCATCGAAGCGCTTTCTCGCCGCTTTTTTCGGCTCCTCCGGCACCTCTGTCTCGCGCGGCAGCACGCCCTCGCCCACCAGCACCTGCCGGATCTCCTTCACCGAGCAGGCGTTCAGCTCAGCGAGCACCTTGATCTGCTTTTTCGGATCGGCCGCCATTCGGTACGACCGCACGATCTCTGCCGGTGAATCGATCATCGCTCACCGCTCCTCTCTGCCCCCCCTCCGCGGGATACTCGCTCTCTGCGCTTGCGGTCCGCTGTGCGCTGTGCACGGCCGCGAATCAGGCGGCGGATCAGTGCCAGCAGCCCGCTCTTCTTCGGGCTGTACTGCGGCGTGACCCATGCCTTTCTCGCCACGCTCCCGCAGATGCTCTTCGTCACGCGGTAGCTTCGGTGGCTCCTCTTCTGGTGGTTTCTTGCGCTGCTCATGTTGCTTCTCCTTTCATTTCGTCATTCATCCTCTTCGCAATGCTCGATCATGTCTTTGATGATCGCGGCATTGGTCCGGATAATGTCCATTGTGATGTCCGCCTGGATGTTGTGCGCGATCACAGCCTTGTCCGTTGCATCCGCGTTGTAATATCCGGTGTAGACCTCTCCGTCCGGCATGGTCGCCGCGAAGCAAAGGCACACCGGCTTCAAAGGCACGATGGCCTGCAAGGACTTTTCGAGCCATTCCGCATACGGCACCTCGTTGATGTCAAACATTCGCTTTCCCCTCCAGCGTTTCTTCTCCCTCTTGCGAGAGGGGAGTGATCCTTCCGCGCTCCACAAGTCCGCGGAACACGTCGTATCCCATGTAAAAGATGATGCCGGCGCTGCTCTGGTACTGGACGCAGAGCGTCACGTTTTTCATCACCCACGGCCGCTCAAAATACTCCTGGCAGAGCATCGACCGCCCTGGCTCCATCGGCAGGAGGAAGAGCCTGCCGTCCTCGTCCGCCTTGGCAAGCTCCAGGAGGCGGTCGGTGTTTACCACGCGCAGCTCTGCGATGTCCGGACCGTTCTTTTCTTTGAGCGGATTTTCCATCAACCGGTGGATTGCACCGTCCGCCATGATCCGCATGAGGCGCCGGCGCTCCAGACGCTCCTCCTCGTTCTTCTGGCGCGGTATGACGACCAGGCGTCCGTTCTCGTCGGCCTCGGCCAGTTCGCGCAGGCGGGTATAACTGCAAAGGCTTTCCAAATCAGCAAGGCACATGAGCTTCAGCGCGATCTCGTCTGCCTTGTCCTTCGGCAAAACCTCCTCCGGTTCCAGCTCCTTGTCCTCGTAGGCGGCGAGGCGGCTCCACGCCGCTTCTTCCCACTTGCAATTCATGGCGCAGTTCCCGCCAACTTCGAGGCATTCGGGGCCGCGAAAATGTGTGCAGCAGATACCGTTTTCGTGCGATGTTTGCTTGCTATGTTTTGTCAGGCGTTCCATCACTCTACCTCCTCGCAGGCATCCGCCGGAAACGCGATGGTGTTTCCGTAATAGTGGACAAAATAGATCGTCTCGCCGTCTTTTCCGGTTGTTTTCAGCTCCACGCCGAAGGTGCAGCCCTTCTTCGCCAGCGGCAGCGCAAGGTCCCTCGTCAGTTGCACCTTCATGCCGTCGCCTCCCCCGCCTTCTCGGCGATTATGTTCCGCAGCGCGTCCAGCGCGCGGTAGACCTTCGGCCGGTTTTCTTCGTCCAGCTCGCCGGCAAGCTCCGTCAGGCGGTTCACCGTTTCCTGCGCCTGCCGGAACAGCACGCCGAACTCCGCGAGCGCCTTGTTGTCCATCGCCGCGGCGCTCTTTCTCGCCTTCTCCAGCTCGGCGCGCAGAGCTGCCGCCTGTTCCTCCGCCGCCTTCTTTCCGGCCTCGGCGTTTTCCACAGCCTTCCGCGCCTCGTCGCGCTGCGCCTCTGCCTCCTTCAGCTCCTCGGCCTTCTTGGCGACCGCCGCGTCGCGCTTAGTCTTGGCTGCCTTTTCCGCTTCCTTGACCGCCGCCGCGATCTGCTCGGCGCTCGCGTCCACCGTCTGCACGGCCACGTCCACAGGCTTTTCGCGCAGCTCCTTCAGCTCGCGCTCCAGCTCTGCCGTGCGCTCCTGCGCGGCGAGGGAAATGCTCTTCGCGTCCTCGACCGCGGCGCGGGCAGCCTCCGCCGCCTCCTGCGCTTTCTGCATTTCCGCCGCAGCCTCCTCGTTGGCCTTGCGCTGTTCGTCCAGCTCGCGCTGCATTTTGTCGCGCTCCAGCTCGGCGAGCTTGCGCTGACGGATGGCCTCCTCCAGCTCGCGCTTGCTCATTTCGGAAACGGACTTTTCTTCCCCGTTTACAAGGTGTTTTTCGCTCGCGAAATTCTCTCGCTCAGATGCCGGCAAAGCCAGTAATACCAAGGCTTTCGAGGCTCCCAAATCCCCAACCAGATGGGTATTTCCGTACTCCCTCGCAATGCGCATGAAGTTCTGTGCAGAGGTCTCCGAAAACTCCACTTTTTCGCGCAGCCAGGGCAGCCATTCCCCGTGCTTGAGCTGCGCTTTTGCCTCCGTCAGCCGCCGGCCGATCTCAATGACCGCCTGTCCGCCGACGTTCTTGTAGAAGATGATCTCCTCCGTGATCGTCTCGATCCCACGCTCCGTTTCGACCGGTGCGCTCTCGCCGAACATCCCGCTCAGCGCCGCGCCCTCGCTCACGCCCTCCGGCGTCACATCTACCGTATCGTCGTACATACTCATGCTGTTTTCTCTCCTTTCACCGGCAGGACCGGCCTGCCGCTCTTATCCCGTTTGCTCCCAGCCTTCAGCCATGCGAGCCAAAGGTCGATGAAGGCCCCGTGCCGCTCCTGCGGCGAGGCGAGCTTCTTTCCCGCTTTTCGTTCGTTCCCGTAGCCGTGGATCTGCCGGATGTCGTTTCCCTGTTTGCCGCACATTTCGATGGTGATGTAGCTCCGATGCGGCGTCTTTTCCTTGCGCAGGAAGAGGATCGTCGCCGCTCCGCTCATGTGTCGCTCGGCGTAGCCGCCGACGCAGTGGTGCAGCGTCTTGCCCTCGTTGATGATCTGCCGGTCGTCCTCCGGCACCACGATGCAAAGACCCATCGCCGAAAAGCTGTACTTCTTCTTGAGCTTCTTGTACCGCTTTTCGTATGCCTTTCGCGCCGCCGCGTTCTCCTCATACCGGATCGCCGCAACGGCCGCGTCGTGCGCCCCTTGCAGGTCCTTCGGAAAAGCCACGTCTCGCCGCGCAAGGTCGTACCTGAGTCTTTTCGCCGCGTCGATGTAGTCCAGCCACAGTCTCGCGTTCTTGTGTTGGTGCTTTTCCAGATACCGCGCCAGCACGAGCACGCTTTCACCGACCTCTCGGAGCGCCGCGTCGCAGCGCCTCCGCTCGTTTCTGTCGCCGATCCGCCCGCAGATCGTCAGCGCCTCCTCCGGCGTCACGCCGCCGTGCCGCACCAGCTCCAGCGCCTCCAGCTCCTTTTGTCCGATGCCTCTGGCAAGCAGCCGTTTCACCGTGGGCTTGTCCACCCCGAAGAAGGCCGGCATGGTCTTTGCCCGCCAGTTGAGCGCGCGGCTGTTCATGCTGCCTTGGATCGCGTCGTTGATGATCTTTTCGCATCCGGCCTTCGCCAACTGCTCGATGCGCGGGTAGCGCGTCCACAGTCCGAGGTAGGTCAGAAGCCCCTCTGTGTTCTCCCGCGGATCGTCTCCGTCCAGCTTAAAGAACTGCTCCGCCGCGCAGTATCGCAGCGGCGATGCCGCGATCTGGTCTACGCCGTGTATCGCGTAATCCCCGATCCTTCGGCACATCCAGCTGTCACACTTCGCAAACGGCTCCGTCATGGTTTTCTGCGCCACGAGCCGCGGCGTGTACTGCTGTTCTTCCTCGCTCCACGCCCATTCTCTCCGCCACTTCTGGCACTTGCCCTGTGCGAAGTAGTAGGCGGCCTTTACGCAGCACTCCGCGTCGTCTGACTCCCAGCGCCCGTGATGCTTCCACACGCCCAGCGCGACCGCGCGCAGCGCCCCATCGATGGCGCGCAGCAGCACGACCTGCCGGTATTCGTCCAGCGCTTTTCCGTTGCGCAGCCTTCCGCGCGGATAGAGCGTCACACCGCAGCCGCAGTCCGGGCACAGAAGGTTCGACCTTTCCTTGACGTCGTTCTCCTGCTTGAAGCGCTTCCATTCGCGCTCTGTCCACCATACCTTTCGGCCGCAGCGCGTACATTCCGTGGTCACGCCGAGCCTTCCGTTCTCGTCCGCCTCATGCTCAAAGAAGAGATAGCCGGTGAAGCACCGCTCGATAAATTCCTGCTCCTCTCCCGTGCAGAGGAACGGGACCTCCAGCGCGGCCTTCTGCTCCGCCTCTGTCAGATTGCACCGCATACCGTCACCTCACAGGAAGTCCGCGATGTCGAGGATCTTCTTCTGCGCGCTGCGCGGCGCTTCCTCCGCCGTCGGGCAGAGGTCGATCTCCATGCGGAAGCGAACATCCGCGCCCTTGAAGTAGAAGCGCACCGCCTTGCGGTAGGCTTCGAGGTCGGAAATGCTGCCCCCGACGCCCTTGGCGACCGCCGTCATGCAGTCCTTGAAGCCGCCGCCCTGCGCCACCGCCTGCGCAAACTCCGCATCCTGCCGGCAGAAATCCGTCAGGGCCTCGCGCACGCTCGGCGCCATCGCGTTCTCCTTCTGCCCGCTCACCGTCTCGGCGAGCTTATTTAATGCCTGATCCAAAAACTCGTTCATACCCTTGCTTTTCTTCCCCGCCCTGTGCTACAATGGCAGGGAAGAGATCTCCTTTCGTGATTTTTCTTCGCTGCGGTTGACCGGTGCCACGGTCAGCCGCTTTTCTTATGCGCTCTCGGCCTGAATGGCCGCGATCTCCTCCAGTTCCTCGTCGTCGAGGTAGTTTTTGCCGAAGTGGAAGCGAAACTCGTCCACCGTCCAGCCCTGCTCGATCATCACCTTGCGCTGACCGTAGCGGCGCAGCGTTCGCATGGTCTCAGCGCAGTTGTGTGCCGCCTCCGGTCCGAAGATGTGGCAGCGCCCGTGGCACAGCCGCACCTTCAGGCCGTACCGCTCGCATTTCTTCCGGTCTGCAGCGTTTCCGCCGAAGATGTGGTGGAAGTCCAGCGGGTCCTCCGTGCCGTCGCGGCCGCAGAGAAAGCACACCCCGTCTCTCGCGTTTTCCCGTTTCATGTTCTTTTCCCCCTTCACTTTCTCCTGCGCCGCTCCAGACTGGTGCGGCGCTTTGCATTGCGGAGCCTGCTCTCACGTTTGTAACCCATCGCCACTTCCACGCGCTTGAAGTCCTCCGCCGCCTTCGCGCGGAAGGTCTCCTGCTCCGCCTGATACGCGGCCCACCGGCTGCACCTCCACACGCCGTCCTCCGTCTTTCCATGGCAGCTTGCATTGCGGTCCGGGCAGTCCAGGCACGGTCCCTTGATGTAAAAGCCCATCACGCCAACACCCCCTCCAGCGCCGCGACCGCGAAAAAGATGGCGACGGTCAGCGCCCCGAGCAAGGTGTCGCGTACGTCTTCGCGGTTACTCGCGTGTATCCGCTTCATCGTGCGGTTCCTCCTCAAATACTTTCTCCAGCGGGATCTCGTGCTGGCAATGCGCCTTGGTCTCTTGCACGATTGCCGTGTGCGCGATGGTCCCGTCCTTCCGGTAGCGCATCTGATAGGCGATGGGCAGCATCGCCTGGTAGCCGCACCACCGTGCGGGCCTGCACCATACCAGGTAGCGCTTCGCGGTCCGGTATCGCTTGCCGTCCATGTCGCCCGCCGCCATTGCGCAGCGGCGCAGATACTCCTTCCGGTCCATCACTCGTCCGTCATTTCGACGGCGATCTTCCCGAGCACGGAAACGGTGATCCACTCTGCCGCAAGAGCGGAAGATGCGCGCGTCAGCTCGTTCGCCAGCGCACGGTAGGCGTCGTCGTTCTGGTCCTTGATGGCGTCCCACATTTCCTTGTGGACCTTCTCAATATCCTTGCGCATCTTCTCGGCGCGCTCCAGGTAGCCCTTCAGCGCAGCCCAGCTCTCGTTGTCGCTCGCAAAGCCGCGGCCGCGCTCCTCTGTCATGCCCTCCAGCAGCTCCGCCGTGGTGTGCTCCAGATTGCCGAGCAGCTGCGCATTTGCCGATAAATTACTCATTTTTGTCTCCTTTCTTCTTCGCCGGTCCGATGATCTCGCACTCGACG
>UMHM01026674.1_pt1 | contig 20104 bp, 20 predicted proteins | sample 1965501 | NCBI WGS metagenome assembly UMHM01 (sample SAMEA4836095, study PRJEB28245) | human gut metagenome | biome: gut microbiome; material: fecal sample | place: Denmark | collected 2008
AGTTCTTCAGTTTCTTTGTCCAGTTTCTGTTTAGATAACTCTATTTCTTCTTTTTCTTGCTCTACTATTTCAATTAATTTGTTATCATACTCCATAACTTCTAATATTTTATAATATCTTGATATGAAATCTGATAGTGTTTTTGAAGATAACAAAACATCTATATATAGTATAGGTCCAGCCTCATATAGAGCCACTAATCTATTTCTTAATTGTTTTTCTTTTTGTTCATAATCTTTTGTCACTTCATTTAGCTTCTGTGTTGTTTCCTTTACCGATGTCTCTAAATTTTCTAATTTACTAGCTAGCTCTTTATTCTCACTTTCATATTTTCTTATCTTATCATCTAATTCTTGAATTTTTATTAATGTGCCTGATATTTCTGTTTGTACATACTCTAATTCAATATTTGTTGCATCTAATTGCTCTTTTATTTCATTTCTCTTGTTGTCTAATTCTTCAATATTATCTGTATTCATATCTATTTCATTTTCTTGATTTTGTATGTTAGTTTCATTCGTCGCTAATGAATACATTGATATATTAACTATAAAAACAAAAATAAGGAGAATACTTATAAACTTGTTAACTTTCATTTACGCATTCTCCTTTCTCTAATTATCTATTTATTTTTTACCAGTGGCAATAGTCAAGAGGGTTAACTTCACTACCATAATATTGACTCTTACGAACTTCAAAATGTAAATGTGGTCCTGTTCCTATACCAGAACTTCCACTCTTAGCTATCGTCTTTCCTGTTGAAACAGCTTGTCCCCTTGATACTAATATCTTACTTAAATGTTGATACAAAGTATATAAATTATCTGCATGTTTGATTATTACAAAGTATCCTCTTGCACTATTATATCCTGTTGAAATTACAATTCCATTACCTGCTGACAATACTGGAGTTCCTGTAGGTACACCAATGTCTATTGCTCTATGATTTGATGTTGCTCCTGCAATTGGTACTTGTCTATTGCCATAGTATGATGTAATAGTTTTATAACCTGGTGATGATTTTGATAGTGGCCAACTCAATGTTCCAACAAATTTTCCTGTATATGAATTGTTATAATTATTAGCCGCTTTAGCTAATTCTTCCTCTAATTTTTGAATTTCTTTATTATAGTTATTAATTTGAGTTTGCAATTTCTTCTGTTCAGCAGTTAAATTTGCTACTTTAGCTTCTTTTTTGTCCTTTGCAACTTTAACTTTTGCTTGTTTATCTTGTACTGATTTTTTGCTTTCTGCTAATTCTTTCTTTTCTTTTTCTAATGCTTTTTTGGCTCTTTCCACTTCATTTTTTTGAGCCTCAACTTTATCCATTTGCTCATTATCCGCATCTGTTAATTGTTGAACTTTTGAGCTCATAGATATATAGTCCCATATATTATCTGATGCTAACATAACATCTAAAAATGTTATTCTTCCTTGTTCATATATTGCAACTAATCTATCTGCTAGTAATTGTTTTTTTTCTTCATATTCTTCTTGTAGCTTTTCAATTTCTGTATTTTTCTCTTTTATGTTTTTCTCCATCTTAGTTATTTTAGAATTTAGCTCTGTAATTTCAGCCTGGTAACCAGCAATTTCATCTTCCAAATCATCAATTTCATTCAAAATTGTTTCTTTTTCAGCTGTAACTGCTTTTTTATTTTTTGTTGCTGTACTCAAATTGTTTTTTGCATTATTTAAGTCTGATCGTGTAGTTGCAAATACACTAACACAAGCCATTTGTAACAGAATTAATATTAATAAGATAGATATAATCTTTTTTCTCATATTTTTTCTCCCTTATACCTCTAAATATTTTTTCATTGAAATTGCACTTCCTAGAGCTCCTATTCCAATGCCTAATACTAAGTATACTATTAATAAAGTTTGGAACAATTCTGGGAAAGTTAGTAATGGTATATTTAGTCTGTTATTTATTAATGATTGCTCTATTTGCGTAATTACTGCATTGTATGAAAATGCTAAAATTAATAATGAAATTAGAACTGATATTAGTCCTATTAACATACCTTCTACCATAAATGGCCATCTAATAAAACCATTAGTAGCTCCAACATATTTCATAATAGAAATTTCTTTTCTTCTTGCATGTACTGTAAGTTTAATTGTATTTGTTATGATAAATATTGAAATAAATACTAATATAACTAAAATAATTGTTGTAATTATATTTATTCCATCTGCTATTTTTATTAAAGCATTTATTGTATCTGATTTGATTTCTACACTTGATATTATGCTTGAGCTTTCTATTTCCGTTCTTACCTCGTCTGCCTTAGTTAAATCAGTTAATGTTACAATAAACGATGCTTTAAATGGGTTGTTTTCTCCATCATAGGTATCCCATAAAGACTTTCTATCTTTAAACATTCCCTTCATTTCTTCTAATGCATCTTCTTTTGACTTTTCAGTTATTGTATTTACATACTGATTACTTCTTATTTTATTTTTTAGTTCTTCTTTTTGTTCTGCAGTTGCTTCATCTAAAATAAATACTTCCATTCCTTGTTGCTCTTCAATAGTCTTTGTAATATGATTTACATTTTGACTAACTGCAAAGAATATTCCAAAAACAAACATTGTAGCACACATAATAACTAAAGATGCTATTGTGGATTTTTTATTTTTAAATACGTTTCTAAAACCTTCTCCTATTAAATAACCAAAAATACTATATCTCACTGCTATATCCACCCCCTTCTATCATCTCTTACGATATTGCCTTCTTCAATTTGTATAACTCTTTTTTTCATCTTGTCTACAATATCTCTTGCATGTGTTGCTACTACTACAGTTGTTCCTCTTTTATTTATATCTTCTAGTAAAGACATAATTTCCCATGCTGTTTCAGGGTCTAGGTTTCCTGTAGGTTCATCTGCGATTAACATAGATGGGTTGTTTACTAGAGCACGTGCTAAAGCCACTCTTTGTTGCTCTCCACCTGATAATTCATTTGGATACATTTTAGCTTTATTGCTTAGACCTACCAATGATAATATCATAGGAACTTGTCTTCTAATATGTCTTGGCGTTGCTCTTACAATATACATAGCATATGCAACATTATCATATACTGTTCTGTCTGGTAAAAGTCTAAAGTCTTGGAACACTACTCCCATACTTCTTCTTAAAAATGGTATTCTTTTTGGTTTTAGAAAAGTGGTATCTTTTCCATTTATAATAATATTTCCTTTTGTTGGTTCTTCTTCTTTTAATATTAGTTTAATTAGTGTTGATTTTCCTGAGCCAGAGCTTCCTACTAAAAATGCAAAATCTCCCTTTTCTATTACAAAGTTTGCATTATGAACAGCCTCTGTTCCAGTGTCATAAGTCTTGCTGACATTTCTAAATTCTATCATTTGAATAACTCCTAACTAAGATTAGACATCTTTTTTCTTATTCCCCTTTATCATAACAATAAAATACAATAATTGCAATAGTTTTTTTTGGAAAAAAGCAGAATAAATTCGCCTTAAATAAGCAATTATTCTGCTTTTCTCTTTATTTCTTGTTTTTACAAAAATTCACAAAGAATTCACAATTATTTTATTCAAAAAATACCGATATTAAAGGATATACAAATGATATAATAGGTATTAACATAAGTATTGTAAGAATTATTAATATTATGGTTGTTATTTTAACGCCTTTTACAGCCTTATCCACTGATTTTGGTTTTTGTATATCTGAATTAGCATTTGTATATTGTTTCAAATACTCCTGCATTTGTTCTCTTTCGTTTTTCATAGTTCTCTCTTTATGTTTTTCTACTCCTTTACTTGCTCAATAATAGCTTCACTATCTAATTTAAAATATTTTAATAGTTGTTCTGCTTTTCCTGATTTTCCAAACTTATCTTGCATTCCCATTCTTACTACTTTTGTTGGATACTCTTCTGATAATACCTCACAAACCGCTGTGCCTAGTCCTCCAATTACACTATGATCTTCAATAGTAATTAGCTTTTTAGTTTCTTTAGCACATTTTATTATCATTTCTCTATCAATTGGTTTTATTGTATGTACATCAACCACACGAATATTTATATTCTCCTTTTCAAGTTCCTCTTTGGCTTTTAATGCTTCTGCTACTTCAACACCTGTTGCAAATACAGTAGCATCTGTTCCATCTCCTATTTGTACCATTTTTCCTATTTCAAACTTTTGATTTTTATCATATATAACTGGTGTTGCAACTCTTGCTAAACGAATATATACCGGTCCATCAATTTTTGCCATTTCTTTTATAGCCCATTTAGTTTGTACATCATCTGAAGTACATAGCACAGTCATATTTGGAATACTTCTCATCAAGCTTAAATCCTCTAACATTTGATGTGTTGCTCCATCTTCTCCAACTGTAACTCCAGCATGTGTTCCACAAATTTTTACATTAAGTTTTGGATAAGCAACACTATTTCTAATTTGATCATATGCTCTTCCTGCTGCAAACATTGCAAATGTACTAGCAAACGGAATTTTACCAGTAGTTGCTAGTCCTGCTGATATTCCTATCATATTTTGTTCTGCAATTCCTACATTTATAAATCTATCTGGAAATTCTTTTTCAAAAAGACTAGTTTTTGTTGCTCCAGCCAAATCTGCTGTTAAAACAACTACATTTTCATTTTCCTTGCCTAACTCCACAAGAGCCTTTCCAAAACTCTCACGAGTAGCAATCTTATTATCTAAATCCATATTCATATTTCTCCTTTTATATAAAATACACCTCAACGAAGCAAGATGCTGATTATATTTCAAATTAACCTATAATATGTTGAAGCTTAAGCTCATTAATAGCCTCCTCATATTGCTCTTGATTCGGAGCTTTGCCATGCCACTCTGCCTTTCCTTCCATAAAAGAAACTCCTTTGCCTTTAATCGTACGAGCAATAATTACACTAGGCATATCTTTTTGATGTTTAGCACTATTAAAAGCATGTATCAAAGCTTCTATATCATGTCCATTTACTTCAATAACATTAAACCCAAAACTTTCAAACTTTTCTTTTATATCAATTAATCCTGCTACTTCTTCTACATTTCCATCAATTTGTAATGTATTATAATCTACAATTGCACACAAATTATCTAATTTATTTTTGCTTGCAGACATTGCTGCTTCCCATACTTGTCCTTCTTCGAGTTCTCCATCTCCAAGCAGACAATATACTCTGTATCCCTCATGTTCCATCTTTGAACCAATTGCCATTCCCACTGCTGCTGATAATCCTTGTCCTAGTGAACCTGTTGACATATCAACACCAGGAACCTTTTTCATATCAGGATGTCCTTGTAAATTGCTCTCTACCTTTCTAAAGCCTTTTAAAAGCTCTTTGTCAAAATATCCTTTCCTTGCAAGTGTTGCATATAATGCTGGTGCACAGTGTCCTTTTGATAATACAAACCTGTCTCTTCCTTTTGCATTTGGATTTTCTGAATCTATATTCATTTGGTTAAAGTATAAAACAGCTAAAATATCTGCACAAGAAAGTGAGCCTCCTGGATGCCCTGAATTTGCGTTATATACTTGTTCTATAATTCCTATTCTGATGTCATTTGCAATATTAGCTAATCCTTCTACTTTTGTAATTTTCATTATATTTTCTCCTTTCACGGTTATTATATGAGTATTATATATTTAATAAATATTTAATTCAACAAATTCACAAAAAATATACAATAATTTCAAAATGTTTTTGGGGGCAGAATCAAAAAGGTGATTTTTGACCCCGTCCCCAAAGGCACCTAAAGTTATTTATTTTGTTCCGAAAATTCTGTCTCCTGCATCTCCTAAGCCCGGTACTATATATTTGTTTTCATTTAAATGGTCATCTATATGTGCACAATATATTTGTACATCTGGATGTTCTTTTTGTACTCTTGCAAGTCCTTCTGGCGCTGCAATTATACATAGGAATTTCATTTTTGTAACTCCTTTGCTTTTTAGTAGTTCTATTGCATCTACTGCTGAACCACCTGTCGCAAGCATTGGGTCTAATATAATTACTTCTTTTTCTTCAATATGTTTTGGCACTTTAAAGAAATAATTTACTGGTTCAAAAGTTTCTTCATCTCTATACATTCCTATATGTCCAATTTTAGCATTTGGTATTACTCTAGTTATTCCTTCTAACATTCCCATTCCTGCTCTTAAAATTGGAACAAAGGCATATTTATCTTCATTTAATTTTCCTGTTTTAAATTTGGTAATTGGTGTTTCAATTTCCACTTCTTCTAAGTCTGCCTCTTCCATTGCTTCATAGCATAAGAACATTGCTATTTCACTAACTAACTCTCTAAATTCTTTTGTTCCTGTTTTTTTATCTCTTAATATTGCTAATTTATGTTCAATTAGCGGATGTTTCAATTCTTTTACTTCCATATTTAACTTCCTTTCTTATACTTCTACTGTTTCTTTTTCTTCTTTTGTTTCTGCTGGATTTAATTTTTTCTTTTCTGGTTTATTGTTTGGTATACAAAGATTTAACAATATTCCAATTACTGCTGCTAAGCTCATTCCTGAAATAGTAAGTGAAAAATCTCCATTTACTATTGATATTGCTGCTCCTCCTAAGCCTAATACCAACATTGTTGAAGCAACTACTACATTTTTAGGATCTTCAAAATCTATTTGTTTTTGAATAAGTACCTTTAAACCATTTACTGCAATAAATCCGTATAAAAGTAGTGAAACTCCTCCTAATACTGGTTGTGGGATACTTGAAACTATTGCTGTAAATTTACCTAAGAAGCCAAGTCCTATCGCTAAAATGGCTGCTAAGCCTATTACCCAAACTGATGCAATTTTTGTCATTCCAACTACTGATGTATTTTCTCCATAAGTTGTATTAGCAGGTCCTCCTAATGCTCCTGCTACAAATGTAGCAATACCATCTCCTAATAAAGTTCTGTCTAATCCAGGATTTTTTAATAAATCTTTATTTATAATTGTACTTAATGCTGTGTGGTCTCCAATATGTTCTGCCATTGTTACAAGTGCAATTGGCGCTATTGTTAGCACTGGTCCAAAGTTTAGTGCATAATCTTTAAATGGCAATACAAAATTTGGCATACTGAAAAATCCTGCTTGTGCTACTTGAGTAAAGTCTACTAATCCTAAGCAAATTGATAATACGTAACCTGATACAATTCCAACTAAGAATGGAATTATTTTCAAAAATCCTTTTGCTTTAGTCATTACAATTGCCGTTACTAAGAATGAAACTGCTGCAACCAATACGCCCTTCCATTCAAATGGTGTTCCTGAGCTTAAACCTATTTGTGATATAGCACTTGGTGCTAACCCTAAGCCTATAATCATAATCATTGGGCCAATAACTACTGGTGGTAATAGTTTGTCAAGCCATCCCTTTCCTGTAAAATGAATGATTGTTGCTACTATTACATAAATTAAACCTACTGCCATAATTCCTGTCATTGCTCCTGATGTTCCACCTTTCAAAAAGGCTGCTGCAATTGGTGTTATAAATGCAAATGAGCTTCCTAAATAAACTGGTGATTTTCCTTTTGTGCATAGTATATAAATCAATGTTCCTATTCCTGAAGTTACTAGTGCTACTGGAATTGTAAGTACTGTCTCTCCTGCTGCTGAATTTACTAATATTGGTACTAAAATTGTTGCACCAAACATAGCAAAAACATGTTGGATTGCTAAAATAATCCATTTGCCAATTGTTGGCTTTTCATTTACGTCTAAAATCATTTTGCTTTCGTTCATAAACATTTCCTCCTTTTATTTTTTGGTACAAAGCACAAATAAAAAACACTAATAATATTATTAGTGTTTTTCTAAAATATTTATAGTAGGAAAATTAGAAATCATAAATAAAGCAATTGCTTGCTTTGCTTTTGCTAGTTTCAATTTATTTCCTAAAAACTTTATCATTTTTTGTACCTCTTTCGAGAAATATTACTATACTTTTTATAGAATTGCAATAGTTTTTTAGATTTGTAATATTATTGTAATATTTATATATTAAAGTATATGATTAAGGCACCTGTTATTGACACTAAAAAGCCTAATATTTTTAGCCCTGTTGAGCCTTCGTTTTGGTCTCCAAAGCTAAACATCTTTTTAGTTATGACTCTTGCATCAAAAATGCATATTACTCCAATTGTTGCTATTATTAGTCCTATTATTATTAAAATTACTTTTCCCATAATTAATCTCATTCCTTTCGCAAGGCACAAACTAGGTTGGGAAAGAATTAAATTTTGGCAATAAAAATTTTATTTAAAAGGCAAGGGCGCATACGTGGTGTATGTAACCGCGTTTTAAATGAAATTTGAAGCAGCCAAAATTGTAATTATTTTTCAACCTTAAACCTCTAAAAGAATTCTACGGTGTACTTGCACTCAAACAAAGTATTTGGTTTAAGCGAAATAATATCTTGTTTTTGTGTAAACACTCCTGTACTTTTTACGCTATCTGCTGTTGAATACCATGGTTCAATACATATAAATGGTGCATTTGGTTTTGACCAAATTGCTAAATATGGAAAGCCTGTAAAATCCATAGTTAATAAAGTTTTGCCAGTTTCTTTGTTTTTTAAGCTTATTTTGTTTGATGTTATACCTTTCATAATTAAAGCATCATTATCAAATGTATGTGAATCTATAAGTATTTTCCTTTTATCTACTATTCTATCTTTAGCATAGTCTATTCCAACTAGTCCATCTACCAAGTATAAAAAGTGAATTTTCTCTTCGTCTTCTTCAAATTCTAAATAGTAATTTCCTTTTTTTAGCTCTTGAGCATCTATTTTAAATGCAGGATGTCCACCTATTCCAAAAGGTAAATTTATTAACCCTGTATTTACTACTCTATATATTGTAGTTAATTTATTTTCCTCAGTACGATATGTATTATATAATTCAAATTCATATGGATACCTTGTTAAGGTATATTTATTACTTTTTAAAACATAAGAATGAAAGTGGTCTAATTTAGTAATTGGTTCAAAGTCTAAATCTCTTGCAAAACCATGTTGCATAAGTTCATAAGTTCTTCCACCAATTAGTGTTTGATTTTTCTTTAGTTTTCCCACTATTGGGAATAGTACAGGTGAATGTCTTTTCCAATATATTTTGCCGTTTTCGTCCATACATTGTTCGCCTTGATGTATTTTTTCTTCGCCGTTTACTTTAAAACTTATAAGTTCTCCACCTTTTTTTGATGTTAGCATTTGAGTGTACATAGGCCTCTCCTTTCTTATTTTTACCATATATATAATATTGCTTTTTTATGTAAATGTCAAGATTTATAGCGAAACACTTTGCTTTAATTTATTGTCTACCAGTTTTCTAAGCCTTTTATTTTTCTCTTGTGTTAATCCTTTATCTTCACTTTCAATTTTTAATGCTACACTTTGTACTGATTTTAGCATTGGCATATCTACAAACAGGTTTGCTATTTTGAATTCTGGAATTCCATGTTGTCTTGTTCCAAAGAATTCTCCTGTTCCTCTTAACTCTAAGTCTTTTTCTGCAATTACAAATCCGTCATTTGTTTCTTGCATTGTCTTCATTCTTTCTTTTCCTACTTGTGAACATTTGCTATTATATTTAAGCACACAATATGACTGATACTGTCCTCTGCCAACCCTTCCTCTTAATTGATGTAACTGTGCTAATCCAAATCTATCTGCGTTTTCTACTACCATTATATTTGCGTTTGGCACATTTACTCCAACTTCTATAACTGTAGTAGATACTAGTATGTCTATCTCTCCATCTTTAAATTTTTGCATTATTTCGTCTTTTTCTTTTGGTTTCATTTTTCCATATACACATTCAACTCTATACTCTGGAAAGATTTGCTCTTTATATATTTTTGTCCATTCTTTTACAGCCTTTAAGTCTTTTGTAGTTTCATCTTCTTCCTCTTTTTCTTCCACTAGTGGACATACTACATATATCTGTCTGCCTTCGTCAATATTCTTTTTTATAAAGTTGTTTATTCTTTCTTCCATGCTTTTAGTTACTGCATATGTTTCTATTTTCTTTCTATTTGGTGGAAGTTCATCAATTATAGATATATCCAAATCTCCATATAGTATTAAGGCTAATGTTCTTGGAATTGGAGTTGCTGTCATTACTAAAGTATCTGGATTGTTTCCTTTTGCTGCAATTGCAGTTCTTTGTTTTACTCCAAATCTATGTTGCTCATCTGTTACAACTAAACCTAAATTTTCAAATGTAACATTTTCTGTTATTAAGGCATGTGTACCAATTAGTACATCTATTTCTCCATTTTGTAATCTTTCTAATATATCTTTTTTGTTTTTAGCTGTTGTTGCTCCTAATAGGAGCTCACATTTTATACCTAAAGGAGCTAGTATTTTGCTAAACTCTTCCATGTGTTGTGTTGCAAGAATTGCTGTTGGTGCCATTATTGCTGCTTGATAACCTGATTTTACTGCTTTATATGCTGATATGATACTTACTACTGTTTTACCTGAACCAACATCTCCTTGAAGTAGTCTGTTCATTGGCTTTTCTGATTCCATGTCTGCGTCAATTTCTTCTAATACTCTTAATTGTGCTTTTGTTAGTTTAAATGGTAATGAGTTTATTACATCTGACATTTTTGCATTTTTATCAAATGTAATTCCTTTATTTTTTTCACTGTTTCCTTTTAGTTCTAATAATGCAAGTTGCATTGTTAATAGTTCTTCAAATACTAATCGCTTTCTAGCTTGTATTCTATGTTCCATATCTATTGGAAAATGTATTTGATTTAAGCTGTTTTGCAAATCTAATAAATTGTATTCATTTAAAAGATAGTCTGGTAAAGTTTCGCTTAGTTTTCCATTTAGCATATTTAAAGCATTTTCTACTGCTTGTCTAATTGCTGTTTGAGATAGTTTATATGTAGTCGGATAAATTGGCATTATTTTGCCTGTGTTTTTTGATGTATCTACTTTGTCAAATACAGGGTTTCTCATTTCAAAGTGATTAAATTCATTTATTGCTTTTCCAAAGAATTTGTAGGTTTCTCCTCTTTTTATATGTTGCTTAATATATGTTTGGTTAAACCATGTTATTGTGCATCTTCCTGTATTATCTTCAACCGTAGCTTTTATAATTGTCATGTTTTTGCGTATTCTATTTATAGTAACTTCTGACACTACTGTTGCTTGTATTGTAACTTCTTCTCCATTTATCAAGTCTGCAATATTCTTGGTTTTGCTTCTATCTTCATAATCTCTTGGAAAATATGTAAGCAAGTCTTCAATCGTATATATATTTAAGCTATTTAGTAATGGTACTTTTGCTGGTCCAACACTTTTTACATATTGCACATTTTGCTTTAAATCAATCATTTTACTACCTCTTTCTATGCATCAAAAAAATCTAGCATTAAATTTGACAAATTTATAATAACCGTGTATAATAAACATAGGAAATGAAAACCACAAATGGTGGTTGCCACATATTAGTTGTAACAACACATCTGCTGGCCAAAGCAAAGATGTGTTGTTTTATTATTCCTTATTCGTCCAATTTATGTATATAATTGCTAATAAGGCTACGTTTATAGCTAGGGAAAATCCCAATGCATATATTAAAAATAATATAAACTCCATAAACACCACCTCACTTTCCCATAGTTAAAACTATGAAGTAAAGTGGCAACACACTTGCTTATCTCATTTCCTATAGTAACTACTATACTATATATTTTACCTAAAAACAAGCGAACACTCAAAAAAATTGTATTTTTTTCCAGTTACTTGTCATTTAATTTAAAATATTGTATAATATATATTGTACTTGGGGATGTATTTGGTTTCGACAGTATTCCAGAAGTATTGATAGCGAGTAGTGGATCTCTCACTTGGCCACTTTAATAATGTGAGAAATTAAAAATAAACGCTGATAATAGAGAATTAGCATACGCTGCCTAGTTAATGGCGCGTCATCTTACTCTAGGTGCCCACGCTTAGAGATTAAGGTGTCAAATTAGTGGGAAACAAAACTATTTTTAGTTATGGAAATAGTGGGTACTTTTAAATAACTACCTTTTTAATAATTTTGTTTATTGTGTTATTATTAAGGGAACTCTCACAATGAACTGCACTCGGAGAAGTTGATATGGAAAGAATATTGGACAGGAGTTCGACTCTCCTCATCTCCACCAATTTTTTTATTAAAAACTCTTGCACATTGTTTTATTTTGTGCTAAGATATGTAGGTATTAAACATTTAGGGGTATAGTGTTAATGGTAGCACATCGGTCTCCAAAACCGCCTGTGAGGGTTCGAGTCCTTCTCCCCCTGCCATATAAAAGGAGTTGATTTCTTATCAACTTCTTCTTTTTTTCTTGATATTTTGTATTGGTTAATATATAATAATTACACTAAAGATTGGAGATTGAAATGGACAAATTAAAAAAGTTATTAAATAGAGAAGTTATTTTTTATATCATTTTTGGAGTGTTAACCACATTAGTTAATATTATTACATCATACATTTTAAAGGCATTTTTACATGTAGAAGCTAATATTGCAAGTACTATTGGAATTATACTTTCAATTTTGTTTGCATATTTTACTAATCGTAAATGGGTTTTTAATTCTCAGGCAAATACTATTAAAGAAAAATGGACTGAGTTTTTCAAGTTTATTTTAGGAAGAGCTTTTACTATGGTAGTGGAAATTATAGGGGTATTTCTATTAAATGATGTTCTTCACGCATTTTACAATTTTGGTGATAATATAGGATTTTTAATTGATAAGTGTATTATTACTGTAATTGTTATCATTTTGAACTTTTTTATTAGTAAATTTTTTGCTTTTAAGAGAAAATAAGAAAAGTGGCTTCTCCACATGTACACGATTACTTTGCAATCGGCACAGTCCAATGTAACTTAACCTTGTTGTATAGGAAAAATCGAAGATTTTTCCTATACAATAAAAATCGGGGCTACTAGAATTGGAGGTATTTATGTCTAGTAGTTTTTTTAAGCCTTTTTATTATTTATTCATATTTGTTTTTGTTCTAATTATATTTGTTTCATGTTTCTTTGGACCTTCTATAGCTCGGCTTAGAGTTTTATCCTTTTGACCCTAATGAAGAATATGTTTGGCCTTCACCACGGATATACATATATAACTTCATATTTCGGTTATAGAGGTTTGCCAACAGCTGGTGCCACCACATATCATGCTGGAGTCGATATTGGTGCTCCTGAAGGTAGTAAATTTATTGCTATTTGTGATGGCACTATTACTTTTGCCGACTTTTTAGGTGGTGGTGGTTATACTATCACTTTAACTAATGACAATATGAAAGTTACTTATTGTCATGTTTCTCCTAATTTTATTGTAAAAGTTGGAGATACTGTTTTAAAAGGACAAGTTATTGGAAATGTTGGCCCTAAAAATGTTTATGGTGTAAAAGGAAATCAATATAAAGACGAAAACCGGTAATCCTACTAATGGTGCTACTACTGGTCCACATTTGCATTTAGGAGTAAGGATTGATGGAAATTATATTGACCCCTTAAGTTTATTTGAAGGCTCAAAAAATCGCTAAATGCTTTAACATTTAGCGATTTTAACTTTACATATCTTCATCGTTATCATTCTCATCATGTTCACTGTCGTCATCATCTTCTTCATCTGCTTCTTCCTCGCATCCATCACAGTGTGAACAACATCCTCCACAACCCTCTTCTTCATTCCAATCTAATTCAATAATATTGTGACATTCTGGGCACTCAATTTCTGCGTTTTCTTCACTGTTTATGTCTGCTACAAATTCATGATTACAATATGGACATACAATTTCAAATTCATATGCTTCATCATCTTCATAAATATCATTTTCTATTCCGTCTACTGCCTTTTTTACTGTTTCAATTCTATTATCAATTTCTTGCTGTTTTTCTTCTACTTCTTTTATTCTTATATCTGTTAAATATGTTAGTCTGTCTATAACATCCATAAACATCATAGATAATTCTTGAAATTTACTTAAAACAAAAGCTTGGTCATCTTCATTTTGAAAATGATTTTCTAGTTCTGTTAATATTGCTTGATAATGATTTTTTAAATCTGACATTATTTTATTCCTTTCGATTTATACTCTTTCCATATATTCGCCAGTTCTAGTATCAATACGAATAACATCTCCAATATTTATAAACATTGGAACTGAGATTTCATATCCATTTTCTAGTGTAGCTGGTTTTCCAGAAGTTGTAGTTGTGTTTCCTGCAAATCCTGGTTCTGTATATGTAACTTCTAATTCAACAAACATTGGTGGTTCTACTGAAAATACGTTGCCTTTGTATGATAATATTTTAACATTCATATTTTCTTTTAAGAATTTTAAGCTATCACCAAGTTGTTCTTTATTTAATGGTAATTGTTCATATGTTTCATTATCCATAAAATAATAAATATCACTGTCATTATATAAATATTGCATTTCTCTTTTTTCAATTTGAGCTGCTGCATATTTATCTGATGGGTTAAATGTTTTTTCAATAACTGCTCCTGAAATTACATTCTTTAATTTTGTTCTAACAAAAGCTGAACCCTTTCCTGGTTTTACGTGTTGGAACTCAACTACTTTAAATACGTTTCCGTCCATTTCAAATGTTGTTCCATTTCTAAAATCTCCTGCCATATATACGTCTGCCATGTTTAATTTCCCCTTTCAAAATTTATTTATTTTATTACTTATTAACTTTTATAAAGCTTTTATATTATACACCCAATTTATGCTAAAATCAAGCTTTTTGTTCAGCTTTGTCCACTATAATATAATTTTTATCCGATTTAGTCAAATTTATACAACCAGATTTTGTAATTAAAACTGTATCTTCTATTCTAACTCCAAATTCTCCTGGAATATATATACCTGGTTCATTTGTTACTACCATATTTTCTTTTAGCATATTGTCATTTTTATAACTGATTATAGGTGATTCATGAACTTCTAGTCCAACTCCATGACCTAGAGCATGTACTAAACTATATCCATTTAGTTTGAAATCATTATCAACATTTCTTGATAATATTCTAATATTTGCCCCATCTCTCATATCTCTTTCTGTTTGTAACTGATTTTTTAATACTAAATTATATATTGATTTTACCTTTTCTGGAACAAATCCTGCAAATATAGTTCTTGTCATATCTGAGCAATACCCTTTATATTTGCATCCAAAATCTATTGTGATTGGATCTCCTACATCTATTTTTCTTTCTGTTGTTATTGCATGTGGTTTTGATGAATTTGGGCCTGATGCTACAATTGTTTCAAATGCTAAGCCTTCTGCTCCATGGTCTAAAAAATATTTTTCAATTTCAAATGCTATTTGTTTTTCTGTCATTCCTATTTTTATAAAGTTTAGTAAGTGTGAAAAGCAGTTGTCTGTTAATTCACAAGCTCTTTCTAAATATTCTATTTCTTGTTCGTCTTTTATTAATCTTTGTTTTTCAATTATACTTTCTGTTTCTTCTAGATGGTTTGCTTTATATTTTTGCATATATCTTTTATATGTTGCATATGTTATATATTCTTCTTCAAATCCAACATTCTCACAAAATGAGAAAAAGTTTTCATAATCATATTCACTAATGTCTGTGTAATTACTTACAATAATTTCATCGTCTATTGTAAGTGTTGCTCTTACTGATTCTATATATCTAGCATCTGTAATATAATAGTTCTCTTTACGTGTAATTAATAAAGTTCCCTCAGCATCAATTCCTGTTAGATATTTCACATTAACAGGATTAGATATAATCATTCCTTGTATATCTAATCCTCTAAGTTTTTCTCTTAGACATTTAATTTTTTCATTCATAAAAACCACCTGCTACTTACTTTAAATTTTTCCTTTAAATGTTCCCAAAGTAAATATTTTTAATATTATTGTTAGTAATAAATCAAATGGTATAAATATAACTATAAGTGTACTTACTACTATAAATGGGCCAAATGGAATATATTCATTTGTTCCTTTTTTCTTTACTATTAGTATTCCAATGCTTATAATTGCTGCTAATAAGAATGAAATTACTGCAACTATAATAATACTAGGCCAACCTAAGAATAAACCTAATGCTCCCATTAGTTTTACGTCTCCAAAGCCCATCGCTTCTTTTCCTGCAATAAATCCACCTATTATTGTAATTAGTAAGAAGATCCCTCCTCCAACTAACATTCCAAGTAAGTTGTTTATAAGAACATTTATACCTAGACTTGTATTTGCAACAACTTGTATAAATGTAAAAGCTAGGCCTGTTTCAAACATTGTTAATGTAAGCCTATTTGGTATTATTTGAAGTTTATAGTCTATGCAAAATGCTATTAAAAGCATTGGTGTTAAAAATAGATATTTAAATAAATCTATACTTACTCCAAAGAAATATACTAGTCCTAAAAACATAACTAATGTTATGCTTATTAATATATAGTTTGGTTTAAAATTTCTAAAATATTCTGTAAAAATTTCTTTTGAAAATACTGTCTTATAGTCTGACATACGTTTGTTACACCAGTCTATAAACTGCCCAACTAATATTCCTGCAAGCCCTATAATTACATATACTAATATATGTGTATCATTTATGTACATTTTAATTTCTCCTTTGTTCTTTTTGTTTTAAGTATTTTTGTATAATTCTATTTTCAATTGGTCTTTTGATTTTTGTAACCCAAATGTCTTTTTCATTTATTGGTTTCACTAATATTGAAAACATTTTAGTCCTGTTTGCTCCAATTACATCTGTAAATATTTGATCTCCAACTACTGCTATTTGTTCACTTGGTAATTCCATATTTTTTTTTGCTTTATTTAATCCACTTTTTAGCGGTTTTTTTGCAAAATATGTATATGGTATGTCTAAAGTCTTTGCTGTATTTTCTACTTTTTCCTTATGATTAGAATTTGAAACAATATATAATTTTATATTATTTTGTTTCAAGTTTTCTGCCCATTCTTTAACACCTTCTGGCATTTTTTTATCAAAGTCTATTAGAGTGTTATCAACATCTAGTATAAGACCTTTTATATTATTTTGTTCCAGCATTTGTAGTGTTATCTCTTTTACACTGTTTAGATATAGTTTTGGATATAAAAACATTTTGCCTCCAATAATTAGCTATTTTTTCTTTTACAATATTATCAATATGCTAGCCATTTGTCAATATGCAAATTTGAAAAGATAAATAAAAGATGCTACGAAAATATAGCATCTTTTATGATTTTGCATTAATTTTTATCTAGGATTTTTAATTGCTGCTTGTGCTGCTGCTAATCTTGCGATTGGAACTCTAAATGGTGAGCATGATACATAGCTTAATCCTATGTTATGGCAAAACTCAACGCTTGATGGTTCTCCACCATGTTCTCCACAGATTCCTAATTTAATATCTGGTCTTGTTGCTCTTCCTTTTTCTACAGCCATTTTTACAAGTTGTCCTACACCTTTTTGGTCTAGTTTTGCAAATGGGTCAGATTCATAGATTTTTGTTTTATAGTATGAATCTAAGAATTTTCCTGCATCATCACGACTAAATCCAAATGTCATTTGAGTTAAGTCGTTTGTTCCAAATGAGAAGAATTCAGCTTCTTCTGCTATTTCATTTGCTAATAATGCAGCTCTTGGAATTTCAATCATTGTACCAATATGGTATTGCATGTCTGAACCTTTTTCTTTCTTAACTTGTTCAGCAACTTCTATTACTACATCTTTAACAAATTTTAATTCTTTCTTTTCTCCAACTAATGGAATCATAATTTCAGGAACGATATTGTATCCTTCTTCTTCTTTAACTTCAATAGCAGCTTCCATTAAAGCTCTTGTTTGCATTCTAGCTATTTCTGGGTATGTTACTGCTAAACGGCATCCTCTGTGTCCCATCATTGGGTTGAATTCATGTAGTTCAGCACATTTATTTTTTAGGTGTTCTACTGTAACTCCCATATCTTTTGCTAATGCAATTATATCTTCTTCCTCTGTTGGTAAGAACTCATGTAGTGGTGGATCTAAGTAACGTACAGTCATTGGTAATTCTTTTAATTCTTTGTACATTGCTTTGAAATCACCTTTTTGGAATGGTATTAACTCATTTAAAGCTGCTTCACGAGCTTCAACTGTTTCAGCTAATATCATTTTTCTGATTTTTGGTATTCTGTCTTCTTCAAAGAACATATGCTCTGTACGGCAAAGACCAATACCTTCTGCTCCTAAATGAACAGCATTTCTTGTATCTCTTGGGTTATCTGCATTTGTTCTAACTTTTAATGCTCTATATTTATCTGCCCAAGCCATTATTCTTCCGAAGTTTCCGCTAACACTAGCTTCAACTGTTTTGATGTCACCTTTGTAGATTTTTCCTGTTGTTCCATCTAGAGAAATATAATCTCCTTCATGGAAAGTATATCCACCAAGTTCAAATTGTTTAGCTTCTTCATTTATTTTTATTTCTCCACAACCTGATACACAGCATGTTCCCATACCACGTGCTACAACGGCTGCGTGTGATGTCATACCTCCACGAACTGTTAAGATACCTTGTGCTGCAACCATACCTTCGATGTCTTCTGGTGTTGTTTCAAGACGAACTAGTACTACTCTTTCACCTTTTCCACCTTTACCAAGTTCTTTAGCTTCTTCAGCTGTAAATACAACTTTACCTGCAGCTGCACCTGGTGATGCTGGTAGAGCTTGTCCTATAACTTCTCCTGCTTTTAAGCTATCTTTATCAAATGTTGGGTGTAGTAATTGATCTAAAGATTTTGCATCTATTCTTAATACAGCTTCTTTTTCGTCAATCATTCCTTCATCAACTAAATCACAAGCAATTTGGATAGCAGCTGGTGCTGTTCTTTTTCCATTTCTTGTTTGTAAGAAGTATAGCTTTCCTTCTTGAATTGTGAATTCCATATCTTGCATATCACGATAGTGATTTTCAAGTTTATGTGCTAATTCCATAAATTCTTTGTAGCATTCTGGTAAATCTTCTGCAAGTTTTGAAATTGGTTGTGGTGTTCTAACACCTGCAACAACGTCTTCACCTTGTGCGTTAATTAAGTATTCACCATAAATACCTTTTTCACCTGTTGATGGGTTTCTTGTAAATGCAACACCAGTTCCTGATGTTTCTCCCATGTTTCCAAATACCATGGCTTGTACGTTTACAGCTGTTCCCCAATCTCCTGGTATATCGTTCATTCTTCTATATACTATAGCTCTTGGGTTGTCCCAGCTTCTAAATACAGCTTTAACAGCTCCCATTAATTGCTCTGATGGATCTTGTGGGAATTCTTCTCCATTCATGTTCTCTTTATATACTTCTTTGAATCTTTTTACTAATTCTTTTAAATCTTCTGTTGTTAGTTCTGTATCAAAATGAACTCCTTTTTCTGCTTTAAGTTCATCTATTATTTTTTCAAAATATGATTTTGGAACTTCCATAACAACGTCTGAATACATTTGAATAAATCTTCTATATGAATCATATGCGAATCTTGGATTTCCTGTTTTTGCTGCAAATCCTTCAACTGCAATGTCGTTTAGTCCTAAGTTTAATATTGTGTCCATCATACCAGGCATTGATGCTCTAGCACCACTTCTTACTGATACTAATAATGGGTCACTATTGTCTCCAAATTTTTTACCTTGTATTTCTTCTAGTGTTTTTAAAGCTGCAAAAATTTGGTCTTGAATTTCTTGTGAAATTGTTTTACCATCTTCATAATATTTTGTGCAAGCTTCTGTTGTAACTGTAAAACCTTGTGGAATTGGTAAACCTAAATTAGTCATTTCAGCTAAGTTAGCACCTTTTCCGCCTAATAGTTCACGCATATTTGCGTTTCCTTCTTTAAATAAGTATACATACTTTTGACTCATAAAGAACCTCCTTAAATTTTTATTTGTTTAACAATATGTTATATACACTATTATGCGCCTATAACAGCTCTATTATATATGTAAATTGAAAAAAAGTAAAGAAAATTTTGCTAATTTTCTTTACTTTTTATAATCTCCGCTTTAAATTTTCTCCTTTAGCGTTTTTGATGCGCTAAAGTACGTGTT
>UMHM01070325.1_pt1 | contig 19902 bp, 15 predicted proteins | sample 1965501 | NCBI WGS metagenome assembly UMHM01 (sample SAMEA4836095, study PRJEB28245) | human gut metagenome | biome: gut microbiome; material: fecal sample | place: Denmark | collected 2008
GGTCGGGTCAGGCGCAGGGGATGGGCGGGGGGTGCGAGGGCTCATGCGGTCGGCGTGGGGGAGCGGGGTCGCGGCGGCGGGGCGGAGGGCGGCGTCAGGCGTCGGGGTCTTCGGCAATGTCTTCCCCCGTGTCCTCGCCCATGTCTTCGGGGTCGACGGCGATGTCTTCGTCGCCGGAGGGGTCTTCGGGGTCTTCGGCGACGTCGTCGCTGATGATGACGGCGGTGTCGGGGTCGATGGGCCGCGAGCTGCCGGGTGCGCTGTCGACGTATTCGTGGTGGAGGGTGCAGAGCTCGCGGGGCTGGTTGAAGTCCACCATGCTGTCGGTGTAGGCGGTGCCTTCGTGCTCGCAGCCGCTGTTGGCGAGCGCGCCGGAGATGCGGCAGAGGCGCAGGCCGACGCTGCGCGGGGCGGCGGGCGTGGTGCGGATGTCGCCCATGGCGTAGCCGCGCTGCTGCGCTTTCTGCATGATGCCGACCCAGAGGGGCAGGGCGACGGTGCCGCCGTAGGCGCGGTCGGCGATGGTGCGCGGGCGGTCAAAGCCGACCCAGACGGCGGTGGTGAGGTTGGAGGTGAAGCCGCAGAACCAGGCGTTTTTGTAGCTGTTGGTGGTGCCGGTCTTGCCGCCGGCGGGGGCCTTGAAGCCCAGCTGCTGCATGCGGCCGGCGGTGCCGCCGGGCTTGGTGATTTTTTGCAGGATGGCGGAGATGAGTTCCGTGGTGTGCTGCGAGAAGACGCGGCGGGCGGAGGGGCGGTTCTGCCAGATGACGTGGCCCTCGTCATCGGTGATGGATTCGATGATGTAGGGGGTCGGGCGCACGCCGCCGTTGGCGAAGAGGGTGTAGGCGCCGGCGACTTCCAGCGGGGAGGCTTCCCAGGTGCCCAGATAGATGGTGGGGCCGGGGCGGCGCTGCGTCGGCGGGAAGCCTGCCAGCAGGGCGGCGCGCGTGACGTTCTCCAGCCCGGCGCGCACGCCCGCGCGCACGGACATGGTGTTGCGGCTCTTGAGCAGGCCCCAGCCCGCCGGGTGCAGGCCGGTGTAGCGCCCGTCGGCGTTGCCGGGGCTCCAGCGGCGCGCGCCGGGGATTTCGCCGGGCCTCAGGCGGTCGTCGGAGAGCTGGCTGTTGGCGCCGTAGCCGCGCTCAAAGTAGGTGGCGTAGACGATGGGCTTGAAGAGGGAGCCGACTTGGCGGCGGCTCTGCACGGCGCGGTTGAGGGGGGATTCTCGGCTGTCTCGCCCGCCGACGACGGCGAGCAGGGCGCCGGTCGCGTTGTCGATGATGACGCAGGCGGCCTGGAGGTACTCGGGTCGAAGGCGCTCGGCGGCGTCGGGGTCGCGCTCGCGCAGGGCGGCGTATTTGGCCTGAAACTGGGCGCGCGTCTGGTGCCGATAGCGCGGCTTTTTCTCGAACATGTCCGTCAGGCGCGCGTCCATCTCGTGCATGGCGTCATCCTGAAGGTCCACGTCAAGTGTGGTGCGGATGACGAGGCCGCCGGAGTAGACGAGCTGGTCCTTGACGTTCTGCTCGCTGGCGTCGAGCATGCTGAAGATGTGATCGACCTCGCTGCGGATGAGGTCGAGCGCGTAGTTGTCGTTGCCGCGGCGCTCGGGCATGCGGGTGACGATGGGCTCAGCCAGCGCGGTCTCGTATTCGTTGCGCGTGATGTAGCCGTTGTCGTGCAGGAGCTTGAGCACCTTGTCGCGCTGAATCTTCGCAGAGCTGGGGTTGCGGTAGGGAGAGAACTCGTTGGGGCTGCACACGATGCCGGCGAGCATGGCGGCTTCGCCGATGGTCAGGTCGCGCGGCTGCTTGCTGAAGTAGCCGTAGGCGGCCTGCTTGAGGCCGAGGAAGGTGTGCCCCCAGAAGACGCGGTTGATGTAGCAGGTGAGGATGGTCTCTTTGTCGTAGGTGGCCTCGATGCGGCGCGCGAGCGCGACTTCGGTGAGCTTGGCGTCGAGGTTGCGCACGCGATGGTTGTAGGTGTTTTTCGCCAGCTGCATCGTGATGGTCGAGGCGCCCTGCGTGGCGTGGTGGTGCTTGATGACCTGGCCGATGGCGCGCAGCACGCCGCGGGGGTCGACGCCGCCGTGCTTCCAGAAGGAGCGGTCCTCTTGGATGACGAGCGCGTCGATGAAGTAGCGCGGCACCTCTTCGTGCAGGTTGGTGATGCTGCGGCGGTTTTCGCCGTGCAGGGTGCCGATCTCGTTGCCCTTGCGGTCCAGCACGATGGAGCGCTCGGGCATGCGCAGCACCTGCGTGACGTCGTAGCGCCCGGCCTTGATGCCGTAGAAGACGGCGATGAGGAAGAGCGCGACGAAGCCGACGAAGCAGAAGCTGATGAGGATGCGAAGCGGCAGCAGGATCATGCGCGGCGCGCGCCGCGTGAGGAAGGCGATGACGCGGAAGGGGAAGCTGAGGATGAGCCACAGGGCGCGCCAGGCGCTCATGCCCTTTTTCGGCGGGCGGCGGAAGGTCTCCCACGGGGCCGCGGAGGGCGGCAGGGGCCGCGCGGAGGGCTCGGCCGGACGATAGCTGCCCGAGCCGAGGAAGCCGAAGGCGCCGTCATCATCGCCGGGGTCGGATCGCAGCGGCGGGGGCATGGCGCTGCGGTGGCGCGGGCGCGCGTGCGGCGGCGGGCCGGAGCTGCCGCCTCCCTCGTCCTCCTCGCCGCTGAAGAGGTGGTACTCGCGCGAGAGCGGCGGCTCGACGGGGCCCTCCTCGGGCGGCAGGATGTCGCGAGGCCCGATGTCGCTGTAGTCGGCCCCCTCGCGCTCCACGAGGCGGCGCGGCTGGGGCGCTGCCTGAGCACGCGGCGGCACCGCGCCGCGGGTACGCCGACGCGGCGCACGCTCATCATCGGCGTCCGAAGCTTTGTATCGGGGACTCATGGGGGGCTGCCTGAAGTATGCCTGAATCCCGAGCCCAAGGCAAGGAAATTCAGCGACCGCTCCCGGCCCGACCGGGCGGCGGAACGGGAGACGGAATGCCGCCGCGGAGGCCCTCGAGCGGAGTCGGCAGCACCCCTCTCACGGCACCCGAGATGCGCGCCGAAAAGCGCGCAAACAAGCCTCCGAACGCGCCAGAAACAGCGCCTCGGAGGGGCCTCGGGAGGGGCTGTCATGCGGCACATTTTTCTTGACACGAGACAGGGCGATGTTTACAATTTCCGCGGGTAAGTGTTACGTATGCACGCACGCGACAGCGGCTGGCATCGGCAGCTGGTATTCATCCCCTGAAAAGGAGAATCCGCCGAAGGCACAAGCCGGCACCTGCCCACTCGCCAACCAGTCCATCCATCACCAAACTTTCACTCAATGTTTCATTTTTTCAAGAAGCTCGTCGGGATGTTCTCGTATGACATCGGGATCGATCTCGGCACGGCCAATACGCTGGTCTACGTGAAGGACCAGGGTATTGTGCTGCGCGAGCCTTCCGTTGTGGCCATGAAGGGCGACAAAGTGAAGGCCGTCGGCGAAGAGGCCAAGCGCATGCTGGGCCGCACGCCGGGCTCCGTCGTGGCCATCCGCCCGCTCAAGGAAGGTGTGATTGCCGACTTCGAGGTCGCGCAGGAGATGCTCAGCTACTTCATCCGCAAGGCCTGCAACCGCCGCAGTCTGCGCGGTCCGCGCATTCTCATCGCCCACCCCTCGGGCATCACGGAGGTGGAGCGCCGCGCGATCATCGATTCAGCGGCTGAGGCCGGCGCTCGCGCCGTTCAGCTGATCGAAGAGCCGATGGCGGCAGCCATCGGCGTGGGCCTCCCCGTCTCCGAACCCATCGGCAGCATGATTGTCGACATCGGCGGCGGCACGACGGAGGTGGCCATTATCTCGCTTTCGGGCATCGTCTACAGCCAGTCGGAGAACTGCGGCGGCGATGCCTTGGATGATACCATCTGCCGCCACATGCTGGCGGCGCACAACCTGCTCATCGGCCCCCGCACGGCGGAGGACATCAAGATCAGCGTGGGCTCGGCCCACCCGCTGCAGCAAGAGCTGCAGATGGAGGTCAAGGGCCGCGACCGCGGCACCGGCCTGCCCAAGACCGTCACCGTGCGCTCCGAGGAGATCCGCGAGGCGCTGCAGGACAAGCTGGATATCATCGTCAACGCCATCCGCCAGACTCTGGATCACTGCCCTCCCGAGCTGGCGAGCGACCTCTACGACCGAGGCATCACGGTGGCCGGCGGCGGCGCTCTGCTGCGCGGGCTCAGCGACCTGCTGCACGAGCAGACGGGCCTGCCCATCACCATTGCCGACGATCCCCTCAGCGCGGTCGCGGAAGGCACCGGCAAGTTCATTCAGGAGAACAGCCGCGTCTTCGAAGACGAGAATTGATGCCCGCAGGGGCCGGTGCCGGCACCCCGGCGGCTCTCTCTCCCGATGAGCGGTGAGAGGGGCTCGCGGCACGGCAGCGGCTCACGAAGCTCGCGGCCTCGGCGCCGCCGAAGGCCCCCCCCACGGGAGCGGGCAGAAAGCGGCAAGCCACGGCCAAGGGCGCGGGCATCGCGGTGCGGAAACCGCGGTGTCGGCGGGCATTGCATTGATACGGGCAAACCTTAACCCCTAACCCAACACATTGACACTACTTTCCAAAATGATCAATTCAGTCAAACGCTTCTTCGGGCTCGGCCAGTGCAACCCGAAGGAAGGCACGACGATTGTCATCAACGCCGAAAAGCTCGAACGCCGCGTCGCCCTGTTGGAGGACGGCGTGCTGGAGGAATACAGCATCGAGCGCGAGGGTGAAGACAACATCGTGGGCGGCATCTTCAAGGGCCGCGTCAAAAACATCGAGCCCGGGCTCAAGGCCATGTTCGTCGACATCGGCTACGAGAAAAACGCCTTCCTGCACTTCTGGGACGCGCTGCCTCTGGCGCTGGACTCCTCGCTCGAGGAGATTCAGAAGGAGGGGCGCCCCCGCAAGCAGCAGAAAAAAATCACCAGCAAGGACATCCCGGACATCTACCCCATCGGCTCCGAGATCATGGTGCAGGTGACGAAGGGCCCCATCAGCTCGAAGGGCCCGCGCGTCACGACGAACATCTCGCTGGCCGGGCGCTACATCGTGCTGATGCCCTTCACCGATCAGTTCGGCATCTCGCGCAAGATCGACGACCCCAAGGAGCGCCAGCGCCTGCGCCAGATCGTGCAAAAGCTCAACGTCCCCGAGGGCATGGGCATCATCATGCGCACGGTGGCCCAGGGGCAGCGCTTCCGCCACTTTGTGCGCGACCTGGCCATGCTGCTCACGCAGTGGCGCGAGGTGGAGGAGAAGTTCGCCGCGCACCCGGCGCCGCTCTGCGTCTACCGCGAGCCGGATCTCATCGAGCGCACGGCGCGCGACTTCCTCACGGACAACGTGGACAACATCGTCTGCGACAGCCTCGAAGTCACCCAGCGCATGCAGGACATCGCCGGCAAAATCTCGCGCCGCTCGAAGCGTCACATCATGCACTACCCCTGCCGCCAGCCCATCTTTGAAGAGCTCGGCATCGAGAAACAGATCAACGAAGCCTTCCAGCGCCAGGTGCTGCTGTCCTGCGGCGGATACCTCGTGATCGATGAGACGGAGGCCCTCATCGCCATCGACATCAACACCGGCCGCAACAAGGGCAACAAGGACCTCGACAAGACCATCCTCGAGACGAACCTCGAGTCCGCGCGCGAAATCGCCCGCCAGCTGCGCCTGCGCAATATCGGCGGCCTCGTCGTGGTGGACTTCATCGACATGCGCCACCGCAAGGACCAGCTCGCGGTCTACAAGGCGATGAAGGAGGCACTCAAGCGAGACAAGGCCAAGACGCAGGTGATGCAGATCACGCCCATCGGCCTGATGGAGATGACGCGCCAGCGCATCAACGAATCGCTGCTCGACTACGTGAACGACCACTGCCCGTACTGCCACGGCCGCGGCCGCATCAAGAGCGTGATGACGATGAGCGTGGAGATTCAGCGCCAGCTCAAGGCGACCATCATGCGCTACCGCGACACGGTGGGCGACATGCTCGTCGTGGTCAACAGCGACGTGCTCTCGCGCTTCAAGAACGAGGACGCGAAGCTGCTCATGGAGCTGGAGCGCCAGTGCGCCGGGCGCCTCATCTTCCGCAGCGATCCCACCATCCACCGCGAAGCCTTCGCCATTCTCGACCCCGCTCACAACAACAAGCCGCTCTATCAGGTCAACATGTGAGCCCGCGCGACCCCGCGCCACGGCCACAGGGCCACGCGCCGCAGAACAGCGGACACACCCTCTCCGGCCCCGGCAGCCCAGCTGCCGGGGCCTTTGCATGGGGAGGCGCTGAGGACGTGCGCCCAAGCGCCGCCAAATGAGCACCCTCACTGATTCTCATTGACTCTGCGCGCCCCCTCATCTATACTGCGGCAGAGGCAGGCGGAAGGCCGCGCACCCCGCGGCGGCGGGCAAGCCCCCAGAACACCCCCGACCCCCGAGCACCCGCGACTCTCGCCACCCTCCGCCGTTTCCACCGCCTCCGCCGCCGGCCGACGGCATCCGCGCGCACCACAACATCCACCCACCATGACCACTCCCATCCCTCTCCCGGATGACGAACAGCTCATCTGGCAAGGCCAACCGGGGCGCACCACCCTGCCCGCGGCCAAGGCGACGGCCTTCACCCTAACGGCGCTGCTGCTCGCCCTCGCCGTCGCGGCCGCCCACCTACTCGCCCCGTCCCCCTCGCTCGGCGACGGGCTCGCCGAAGTCTGCTCCCTGATCCGCATGCCCTTCGTCACGGGCATCGCCCTTCTCTTCGCCGCCGCCTTCATCCTCTACCCCCGCATCGTCCGCTACACGCTCAGCCGAAGCCTGTATATCGTCACCGACAAGCGCCTGATCACCCTCCGCCTTGACGCCGGAACAGGCAAGCCGAAAACACCGCAACAGCTCGAGCTCTCCTCCCTGCGCTACGATGAGATGTCAGCCCTGACCCTCAAAACGATGGGCGACGGGCTCTGCAACCTCTATCTGAGGGACAACGCCGCGCCGGCCTCAGACGGCGCCCGCATCCAAGTCATCCCCTACCTGCCGCAAGACATCGCCGCCTACATTCAGAGCCGCTACAGCGGCGAGTAGAGATAGCCGGCCCCTCTCTTGAACGCCATCTGCCGGGCACGCGGACGGGCCGAGCATTTCTCTGGGACCCTGCCCGGATAAAAAAGCAAGCGTCTGAAGAAGGAGCCCGCCACCTCAAGCGGGTGGTGGGCTCCTTGTATCAAGAGCAGCGGGCAAGCAACCCGCGCCGGACGAACAGAGATGTGGAAGCCGCTTCCATCGGGGCAATCACATCGCAGCCCGGTGCCGACCGGCTCGGTGCGGCATGCCGACAGCCTGCCGCTCACCAGCCCTCAACCACAAGGCGCCTGCGGGCCTCGGCATGACCCTGCCTCGCCGCCGCGCGGTACCATTTCAGGGCCTCGGCCACGGCCTTGGGGCCTTTTTGTTCATCATAATAACAGCCAAGCCAAAACTGCGCATCGGCCAAGCCCTGCTCAGCCGCGGCGCGGCACCAAGCGACGGCCTCCTCCAAGGACTCGTCAACGCCCTCGCCGCTCTCATAGCAGCAGGCGAGCCGGAACTGAGCCTCCGGCATCCCCTGCTCAGCCGCGGCTCGGCACCAGGCGACGGCCTGCTCCAGGGACTGGCCAACACCCTCGCCCTTCGCATAACAGCAGGACAGATTGAACTGGGCATCCGGCAGCCCCTGCTCGGCCGCAGCCTCATACCAGCGGAAGGCCTCTTCGGGCGAGGCCTCGGTGCCGACGCCGTCGGCATAGCAGAGGGCCAGGGCGAACTGAGCCTTCGCGTTTCCCTGCTCGGCGGCCGAGCGGTACCACTTCACAGCCTCAGCCGGCCGGGGCTCAGGCATTCCCCTGCCCTCTTCACAGCTCAGCCCGACCATGTACTGCGCGGGGGCGTATCCCTGCTCCGCAGCGGCGCGGTACCACTTGAGCGCTTCCGTCAGCGAGCGTTCAACGCCGAGACCGTTGAGGCAGCAGACAGCGTAACTATGCTGGGCTTGAGCGATTCCCTGCTCGGCGGCGGCGCGATAGAGGCGGGCGGCCTCAGCGTCCGACTGCTCGGTGCCCTTGCCGAGATGGCAGCAGTGAGCGAGGGCGAGCTGAGCGCGAGCGTGCCCCTGCTCGGCGGCGCGGCGATACCAGTCCACGGCTCGGGTGATGGAGCGCTCTTCGCCGCGACCGGTTCGGAAGGCCTCGGCCAAGTTGAACTGAGCGTCGGCGTCGCCTTGCTCAGCCGCTGCGCGGCAGCGCGCGAGGGAGTCGGGCTCGGAGCTTGCGGTGGAAGAGGATGCGGTTGTTGAAGGAGATGAATGGTGGTTCATACGATTTTCATATAAAGATGTTCTGTTGCATTTACCTGATCCTTTTCGGGGCGCCCCACCCGAGGGACAGCTCCCCACCCGCAGCCGGGCAGGCGCCCCCCTGTGGGCAGAGCCTCAGGGAAGAGCGGCGGGTACGTCGGGCATGGCGGGAGCATCGTGGCGGTCGCCCAGGCCCTCCAGATCGCGCTCGGGGTCGGCCTCCGGAACGAGAAAATCATCCGAGATCACAGGGGCGACGCCCTCCGAGGCGCTTCCCGAGGCATCGAGCGCGCCGTCTTGCGCGAAGGCGGGCGGAAGGGTGCCGGTGGCGTTTGCCGTTGCGGCGTTTTCCGCAGCGGACGCAGCGGTGTCACCGCCGGCTGCCTGTTCGGGGGCCGGCTGCTCGGCGGGTGCGGCAGCGGGCTGCGCTTCCTGAGCGGGCGCCGACTCCGCAGCGGCGTCCTTCGCCTTGCCTTCCTCAGATGAATCGCCGCAGCTTGCGAGGCCCAGTAAGGTCAGGGCCATCAGGGCTTTCATTCGTTGATTCGCGTTCATGCTTGGTCGTGGAGATGGTGGACATCGGGCGCGCGTCCAAGCGCCCGCATCATGGTAGCAGAGAGCGACCCTCATCTCAAGTGCAAAACCCCTTGTCGGGCGAACATCCCCGTCGAGCGGCAAAGGACCGAACCTCGCACCGGCACGGCGTCCCGACCGCCCCCGGTGGCCCCGCGTCGGAAGTCACGCGCGGGGCTCGCTCGTGATCGGTTCGGGTGCTCGCGAGAACCCGGAGCGCGCCGCCCGCGCGTAGATGAGAGGCGCCCGCGCGAGCCGCTCCGGCAGCTTGAGCCGCCCCGCCGGAGCCGGCGGAAGGCGCCCCGCCGAACCTGAACGAAGCACGAACGGGGCCCGAACGGAGCCCGAAACGAGGCCAAAGCGGGGCCGAATATACATCTTGCCAGCGCGGAGCGAAGCTGCTACAATGCACGCACACATCATGAACATCGACACCATTTGCGTCCAGAGCGGCTGGAACCCCAAAAAGGGCGAGCCGCGCGTCCTGCCCATCTATCAGTCCACCACCTTCCGATACGAGACGAGCGACCAGATGGCCCGCCTGTTTGATCTGAAGGACGCCGGCTTCTTCTACACCCGCCTTCAGAACCCGACCAACGAGTGCGTCGCGAAAAAGATCGCCGAGCTCGAGGGCGGCGTCGCCGCCATCCTCACCTCCTCCGGCCAGGCCGCCTCCTTCTACTCCATCTTCAACATCTGCGAAGCCGGCGACCACTTCGTCTCCACCTCCGCCATCTACGGCGGCACCTACAACCTCTTTGCCGTCACGCTCAAGAAGCTGGGCATCGAGGTTACCTTCGTCGATCAGGACGCCCCTGAGGAGGAGATCAGCAAGGCCTTCCGCCCGAACACGAAGTGCCTCTTCTCCGAGACCATCTCGAACCCCTCCCTTCAGGTGCTCGACATCGCCAAGATGGCCCGCATCGCCCACGCCCACGGCGTCCCCCTGATTGTCGACAACACCTTCGCCACCCCAATCAACTGCCGTCCCTTCGAGCACGGGGCCGACATCGTGATGCACTCGACGACCAAGTACATGGACGGCCACGCCACGCAGGTCGGCGGCGTGATTGTCGACAGCGGCAAGTTTGACTGGGCGGCCCATGCGGACAAGTTCCCCGGGCTCTGCACGCCCGATGAGTCCTACCACGGCCTCGTGTACACGGAGGCCTTCGGCGAGGGCGCTTACATCACGAAGTGCACCGTGCAGCTCATGCGCGATCTGGGCTCCATCCCCTCCCCCTTCAACGCCTTCCTGCTCAACCTCGGGCTCGAGACGCTACACCTGCGCGTGCCGCGCCACTGCGAGAACGCGCAGAAGGTCGCGGAGTTTTTGGAGAAGCAGCCCGACGTCGCCTGGATCAACTACTCGGGCCTGCCGAACAACCCCTACCACGAGCTCGCGCAGCGCCAGTTTGACGGCGGCCGCAGCTGCGGTGTGGTGACCTTCGGCATCAAGGGCGGCCGCGAGCGCGCGATCAAGTTCATCGACAGCCTGAAGCTCACGGCCATCGTCACGCACGTGGCGGACGCGCGCACCTGCGTGCTGCACCCGGCAAGCCACACGCACCGACAGCTCTCCGACGAGCAGCTCATCGAAGCCGGCGTGCGCCCGGATCTCATCCGCTTCTCCGTGGGCATTGAGGACGCCGACGACATCATCGCCGACCTCCGCCAGGCCCTCGCCGCCATCGCCGAGAGCTAAATCAGGTTTCCCTTACCTCAAGCCCTGCGAGCCCGACCCGCCCGCAGACAGAAAATCCCCCTGTGCCCGCGGCGCAGGGGGATTTTTTGGCGAGAGAGGGAGAAGGGATTCCTCAGCCTCCTCCGGCACCCGCGCTCAGGCCCCGAGAGGCAGAGGAGGAAACGGAGACGCGCGAGGTTCATCAAGCCGAGAGCTCAAGATGAGCCTCAAGCTCCCTCTGAAACTCGGGCGTCGTGCAGCTCGACCGTCCACGGGATGTCTTCCTGCGTCTCCAGAGACGCGGCATCAGAAAGGTAGATGCGCGCAACGAGACGGCGCAGCGTCGCATTTTGCCGCAGCTTTTGGACGACGTTCACCGAATGACCGCTCGGGAAACAGGCCGGAACCTCCCGCGGCATCTCACAGTGAAACACGAAATGACAGGTCGCACCCTCGGGGAGGAGTCCGCGAAGAGCCTCCGGCAGCTCCGCAGATCGCAGGTACCCCAAGCTGTCCGCAATCTTGGCTGCCAGCTTCGCCGGCATGTTTCGGATGGTCTTTTCCGACGGAAGGTGGTTGAGCACGCGGTAGTCCTTCACCTCGACGAGCCAATGCGGCGAGGGCTCCTCATCGGGTAGAGCAACGAGATCCACGCGACTGATGGACGACGCGCGACGATCGTTCCGCTGCACCCACGCATCAAAGTCGATGAAGCGCACCGTCTCCGCGATGAAGGTCACACTCTCATCCACCGTCGCGCGGCGGAGAAGCTCCAACTCAGATTCCATGGCGATAAATCTCCATGAGGCGTTCATCCTGATCGACCTGAGCATCCAGCGAAGCCAGATCGGGCAAACCGTTCATATCCGAAGCGCACGCGATTTGGACATGCTGTTCGGGCGTGCTCCCGGGCTGCAGCGTAAAATAGCGCGGCTCATACCCAGCCCCCGCATCGACGCGCTCCCGCGAAGCCCTCTCCAGCAAATACAGTTCTCGGAGCAGAAATAGGCTGTGTGTCGCGATGAACACCTGCGTCCCCCGCTCCACCAGCGTCTGAATCGTCGCCGCGACCCGGCGCACCAGCAGCGGGTTCAGATTGGCCTCAGGCTCGTCCCAGAAGAGCACCGAGCCTTGGGTCAGCGAGCCGTTCGCAATCAGGTGAGCCACCGTCGCAATTTTTCGCAGCCCTTCGGAGAGTAAGTGCGCCTCCAGTTTCCCGTTATCCTTACTGCGCAAATAAAAGCGCCCGTTTTCCAGCACGACGGTGCCGTTGAGCACCTCGGGAGCCTGCAAGGGATCCAGCAGCGTCGAACACTCACGGCGCTTGGGCCCCTTGGAGAGCGGGCGCCCCAGCATGCGCGCCAAATCGTACCATGTCTCCTCAAAGGGAATCTCTACACTTTCATACGTGCCCGTGAAGTTCGGATAGATGGAGAGCATCTCACGGGTCGGGAGGTAAACGCTCAACTTGTCATTCCAGCTCGCGGGGAAAGCCTCGACAGAGACAGCCTCGCTTGACTGCGTGGAGAACGAATAGCGCAGCTCGTGACCTGCTTCCAGACTCATGCACACATCCGCGCGGCAGCGACCCTGCTGGCGCCGCGTCAATCGCCCGAGCGCATCGGGGCGAAAGATTCCCTTGAGGCGGCGCGCAATCGCCGTCTCAAGATGCTTTTTGGTGGGCGCTGCGGCCCCCTCCATTTCGCTCATCAGGGCGCGCAAGTTGGCGTAGAGCAGCTTCATCAGGTGCGACTTGCCCGTGCCGTTCTGCCCGACAAAGACGTTAAGGCCGCTTGAAAAGCGGAGCTGAGCCTGATCGAAAAGCGTGAAATTCTGAACCGATAGGGTCGAAATCATGCCCCATGGTACCATCTTTCGCGCAACTGTCAAGATTTCACGATACCCTCAGCGCCCACCGGCATCCGCACATCACCCGAGCCGCGACCCTGCACCGCCCCGTTCCGCACCCGCGCGAGGGCCCGCAATGCCCCCGCAAGTCCGCAAATCCGAAAACAGGGAACCGAAAAACCGCCGCTCCCCCGAGAGGTCACAAGCCCGTGGGCCGGGAAAGACAAAAAGCCCGCTGCCGTTCTCGCGGCAGCGGGCTTCTGCGATAAAATCAGCAGCGGGGGACTCAGAGAGCCTTGAGCTCCTCGATGGCCGCCTGAAGCGAAGCGGCGTCCTCGATGGAGATCACCTTCGCCTCCTTGCAGATGCGGCCCATCATGCCCGCGAGAGTCTTGCCCGGGCCCATCTCGATGAAGAGGCGCTCGCCCTTCGCGATGAGGTCCTGCATGCTGGCGGCCCAGCGCACCGAGCCGCAAACCTGCGCACCCAGCATCGCGCGGATGTCGTCCGTGCTCGTCACGGGGCGAGCCTCATAGTTGCAGTACACCGGCACCGACGGCATCTGCATCGGCACCACGGAAAGCTCCGGCAGCAGCTTCTGCTGCGCGCTCTTCATGTAGCGGCTGTGGTAGGCGCCAGCCACGTTGAGCTTCTTGGCCAGCTTGAAGCCCGCGGCCTTCGCGCCGGCCACGGCCTTGTCCACGCCCTCCACCGAGCCCGAGACCACCGTCTGACCGGGGCAGTTGTAGTTGGCCACGTCGATGCCGCACTCGTCGGCGAGCTTCTGCACGGCCTCATCGCTGCCGCCGATCATCGCCGCCATCGTGCTCGGCTCGGCCTGGCAAGCCTCCTCCATGTAGGCGCCGCGCTTCTGCACGAGCTTGAGGCCGTCCTCCATCGTGAAGGTGCCCGCCGCCGCGTGCGCGGTGAACTCGCCGAGCGACAGACCGGCAGCCGCCGCGGGCTCAATCGCCACCGCGCTGCTCAGCAGCTTCCAGAGCACGAGCCCGTGCAGGTAGAGCGCCGGCTGGCAGTAGCAGGTGCGCGTCAGCTCCGCATCCGGCCCTTCGAACATCACCTTCGTCAGCGAGAAACCGAGCGCCTCATCGGCCTTCTCCATCATCTCGCGAGCCTCGGGGTATGCCTCATAAAGATCCTTGCCCATGCCCACCTTCTGGGCACCTTGTCCGGGGAAAAGAAGTACAGCTTTCATAACAAGAAACAGCGCGGAGCGCTGAGCTATACTAGGCCGAAAGCCCGAGCCTGTCAAGCTCAAAGCCCCGCGGTGCGGCGCGCTCAATCGCTCAGCAGCGGCAGCGACGCGAGCATCTTGCTGAAAGCCTCCGCCTCGAAGGGCAGATACTCGGCAATCGTCAGGCCGGCCACCGTCGCCTCCGTCGTCACCAAGCGCAGCAGGCGCCCCAGCTCCGAGAGGCGCATCGCCCCGCCCCCCGAGCCGTCCCCCACGAGATCGGGATGGGCAAAATACGTCGCGTGAAAGAAGCGGGGATCGAGCACATCGACATCCAGATGCACGAGGAGGCGATCAAAGCGGCTCATGAAAGCGCGCAGCTCATCATCGCCCACAAAGGACTCCGTCTGCACGCGGAACGGCACCCCGGCCTCGCGCAAAAAGCGCTCCTGGTAATCCAGCAGCCCCTGCAAGCCCACATAGAGCAGCTCGTCGGGGCGGAACGGCGCGTGGCGCATCACCTCGCGCAGCGGGCCGGCCCCGCGCCCCAGCAGAGCCCCCAGCACCATTGCATGAGCCTGGGGGTACCCGTTCTCCGGGAGCGAGACATCGGGGTGAGCATCCAGCCAAATGATACCCGTGCGACCGCCGAGCCCGTGCAGATAATCAAAGGGAGCCAGCGACACCAGACAGGTTCCGCCGATGGTAATCACGCGCTCGGGCCGGCATTGCTCGAGCTTCGCCTGTGCATCGCGAACGCCGTCCAGCACCGCATCAAGCGCCTTGATTCCCCGCCGCTCCGGGGGAACCGCAGCGCCCGGAGGCGCGACATCAACCGTGATGAGCGGCTGGCGAGGATTCTCCGGGAGAAGATACCGCATGAGCCTTGCCCCGAAGGCGTAGGTGTCCAGCCCGCCGCTCAGATAATCCGGATAGAGAAGTCGAACCGTCTTCACGCCTTGCACTCTACAAGATGCGCAGGGCTCTGTCAAGGCGAATGCTCGGGCGCGGCATGACCTCGTCATCACAGCATCGAACGCGCCCCGAACCAATCCATCACCTCACCTCTCTACCACCTCTCCGCGGCATCCCTCCATCGGCAAGCTCCGTCAACTTCAGGATATGTTAACGGCCTTGACAACATCACGAAGCGCAGTTATGATTTCTCGTCTCTCCCGGACGCGCCTGATAACCATACGCATCCACTCTCTTCCTACATCTAAACACCCCCCTCACACACTCATGCTTTCCTTTCCGAATCTCCTCAGCGGGCACCCACACAGCCGCCTGTCGCTCTCCACGGGGGTCATTGTGACTTACCTCATTCTCGGTGTAGCGTTGCTCCTCTGCAATCTCTGGGCGCCACCCATGATTGATGACTATTACTTTTCCCTTCGGCTCGCAAGCGTCCGCGGACTCACGGAGTCCGGCATCGAAAGAGCCTCCACGTGGTATCAACTTCTCGAAAGCCTCGGCCTGCAGTGGTTTTACGACAATTTCAGGCTCGGCAACATCCTCACCCGCATCTTTATGTTCATCGAGCACGGCAAAGGATGGCTTTTTGCCCTGCTGAACACCGTGGCCTTTCTCACGATGATCAGCTGCCTCGCCAAGCTGGTGTTCAAAAACCTTTCAGCGTTCTCTCTCCTCACCACCACCGCCTTTTTCATACTCTTCTGCCCGGCTTTCGAGCCCACCTGCCTCTGGCTCGCCGGCTCCCTCAACTACCTCTGGGGTGCTTGCATGCTGTCGATTTTTCTCGTTTCCTTCCAAAGCATTGAGCAGGGATCTCCCCATCGCACCCGGCATATTCGAATCTGTATCCTGACCTCGTTTTTAGCCTCGTGGTTTCACGAGGCCCTCGGGGCGGGTCTGATCGGTGCCTTAGTTTGCTATTACCTCGTCACGCACCGACAGAAAAGTCATATACGCCGTTATCTTCCCTTGTCCATCATCATCCTCCTGATGGTGTTATCCTCACGCTCCGTTCTTGGGCGCGTCGCCTTCGGCTCGCTGAGCACCATCTTTGCAGAATCATTCAGGGAGTTGACCTTCACCACGCTACCCTATGTGCTTCTCGTGGGCGTCTTGGCTCTTTTCCGCAGAGACGCCGTCAAGAGAAGCTGGCGGCACCTCATCTTTTGGCTCACCTTGCTTGAGCTCGCCATGTACACCTATTCAGGCGGCAAGGCGACATGGGGAATCGCCGGGCCCGCTTTCTTTCCTCATCTTTCCCTGATGATCTGCTCCCTTTATCTACTCAGGGGAGGGCTGGAGCGCATCTCCACCCTTGCTGCGACGGGTTCGGGAGCTCTGACGGCGCTGTGCCTCAGCGTTCACCTAATCAACTCTCACGACACCGGAGTCCTCTATGAACAGGCACGGCAAGCCCTTCGTCGCGGAGAAACCACCGTCGTCATCGATCAAATCAATCCAGATGCACCAATCCCTTGGATGTTACAAGCCAGCCTGCCGGTCAAACTCCACTGCTACGCATACCTCTGCTTTCCCTATTATTACAATTGCCCCCCCACACTATTCATCATCAACAGACTAGTTGAAGACAGGACGATCTATTCCGAACTACCAGAGGCCAAGACGGACACCATTCAGACGATGAGGCATGGAAACACAATGATTTTCCGGCTACCGTCACCATGGGTTTATGCGGGCAGTCAGAGCAAACTCATCAGCCGGGCGACGACCAAGGGCAAGGGGGAATGCTGTTGGAGCGAACATCAATATCTTTCGTGGTTTTATAAGTTGAAACTCAATGCCATCCATCAAGCTCCCTTTTTCTCTTGGGCGGAAGATTACCACGACGGCCACCACTACGTCCTGTTTGAAATGCCTGAATCTGCTCAATGCGAGACCATGCATCTGAGAATCGTCAACCGCAACAACACGGAAGAACGCGTCATTGCCGTCCCTGTCTCCTGTCCCGCGGAAGTCAATATCAATGACCCCGACCGCATTGAATCCGTCAGGCCCAAAAGCATCGACCTTCCGTGGTTGGAATGAGCAAGCTCGGACCGATTTCAAACACTTGCACGCAGCCGCCGTGTGACCCGCAACGCATGCGGCCCACCGCCACCTGCGCCCGCATGCCGGCAATGGCCCGCGCCGAACTTTTCCTGTTGCACGGAGAGCGCAGCCTCAGGGCTGCTCCTCCGGCGGCATGAGGCATTGATCCAAGTGCTCCAGGGCCTCGCGCAGCGCCGGGGAACCGTAGCAGCCCTGCTTCTGCAGGCGCCGGATCTGCTTGAACAGCGCGCTCGTCGCCTGAGAGACGTCCTCCAGGGAAAGGGGCATGGCATCCCCCTGCGAGTTGGACTCTTCCGTCAACAGGGAGAACAACTCCTGCATCCGCGAGCGCAGCTGATCCGCCTGCTCGACAATCGCCGGAGCCACCGCATCGGCCGCAGCCCGGTCGCTGACGGACCCGAGCAGCTGCGCCATCGCGCGGCGCTGAGCCACGTCTTCGATGAAAAGCGTCGCCAGCGGCCGGAGATCCTCCGGCACATCCGACACGCTAGCCCCGTCCCCCGCGGCGGGGTCCTCCCCGCCGCCGGTCAGATCCTCCAGCGCGGCATCCAGCTTCTCCGAGCCGTAGCAGCCCTTCGCCGCCAAGTCCTTTGCCGCGCGCTCCATGCGCGCCGCGCTCTTCTCCATCTCCTCGCCCACCGCGGCAAAAATCGCGCCCCTCTCCTGCTCGGACAATCCCTGCGACATCGTGCGAGAAGCCGCACCTATCATCTCCAGCCGGGCCGTGCAGCGCCGCACCTGATCAGCGGCTGCATCCGCCGACGCCTTGTCGCGCACCCCCTCGAGCTCATCGGCCACATGGTTGAACACCTCAATACCCTTCCGAATATTCGCGATACAAGCCGCCTGCTGAGACGGCTGAGTCGATTTTGCCGCCGGGGAGGACGGGGCCTGCCGGGCCGGGCGGGACGTTGCGGCATCCGCAGGCGCGGAGGTGCCGGGCGAGGGCGCTGCGCCGACGCCGGCGGCAGCCATGAGGGAGAGGAGAAGGAGCGTTTTCATGGGGAAATGGGGGGATGAAGCGGCAGCGTATCGAGTTGCCGCCTGCATCTTCAGGATATCATCCCCACGGCCTCGCCGTCAAGATCAAAGGCCCGTTTTCGGCCCGTCTCACCCCCGCAGATCAGCCCGCAGCATCAGCTCACCGGCATCAGCTCGCCGCATCACCGGGCGACGCAGCTCCGGCTGCCGTCGCCTCTGCTCCTGATGACACTTCCCCCTCGCCGTCGGGTTCCGCACTGTCGGGTTCCGCGCCGTCGCTTCCCTCAGCTTCGGCGGCGGCGTCAGCGCCCTGCGGTGCCCCATTGGCGCCCCCCTCTCCCTCCGAAAGCTCGCGCTGATCCTCCCGCAGGCGGCGCAGCAGCTCCGCAGCCTCAGGCAGGCCCTGCTCCGCCGCCATTGCCGCCCAGCGCTCCGCCTCGGCAGCGGACGGCGGCAGCACCACGCCCTCCGCATACAGGGAGGCCAACTTGTATTGAGCCCGGGCATAGCCCTGCTCGGCCGCTTGGCGATACCACTCGGCCGCCTCCGTTCTCGAAGTCTGCTCGCCCAGCGCGGCCCCTCGCATGAGACGGTCAGCCCAGAAGGCCTGCGCTGCGGCATGGCCCGCCTCAGCCTCCCTGCGGAAAAAGGCGTCGACATCCACGAGCGTTCCGGCCTCCGAATTCTCATTGTCCGAAACGTCAAGCGCACGGCGGAACCACAAGGCAGCCTCGCGGGCAGCCGCCTCCTCGTCATCCCCCCAGCTCAGGCAATAGCCCAGCAACACGCGCGCATAAAGGTCACCCCGCTCCGCCAGAGGCTTGAGTGTCGCCGCCGCTTTGCCCGGCTCTCCGCGATGCAGAGCGATGAGAGCCGCGGCCGCCTGCGCCGACGGATCCCCGGCCTCCGCCCGCGGCCGCACCAGCTCCTCCAGCGCCTCATCCGGGTTCAGCCCTACAGTGGGAAAGACCGGGAGGAGAGTGGGCCCGAGCAACTGGTAGGTTGAGAGCTGAAAGAGGCGGCAAGCCTCTGCCGCATCCTTCGCACCGCCGGTGCCCTCGGCCCGCGCCAAGGCCGCCTCCAGCGTCTGCCGCGTCTGAGCCGTCCGCCGAAGAGCGTCGCGCAGCTTCTGCCCCGGCGCCGTCTCGCCATCACCCTCGGGCCTGGCGGGCGGCAGGGCCGAGGGTTCGGGAACTTCCTCCCTTGGCTCCGAGCGACCCAAGAGCCAAAGCCCCGCCACAGCCGCACAGATGACTACGGCGGCCGCCCACGTCTTTCCCTGTCGGTTCGACTTCATCATGGTACGAAGATAGCATCCCGTCCGTCGGGAATCAAGAAACTTTGATCTCCGCCGAGATCCTGCGGCGGAAGGCCCGCAGGAGGATGAGAGCCGCAAGAGGCAGCATCACCAGCGTGTAGGCCACCGTGCCGAGCAGGCCGAAATACGGCATGTAAAACTCCGGCGTAACCATGCGGTGGTCAAACAGGCGAGCCACGCGCCCGGGGAAAAACATGTAACAGACACCGGCTGCCAGCGCCGCGCTGAAGAGCAGCTGCGCCACCGAGGCGATCACCACGTCCGACTTGCGGATCGAGGGGCAGCGCGTCCACAGCTTCGTCCTAATCGCGGCGATGAGCAGGCCCGCCGGCACCACCCCGTAGAGGGGCAGCCCGACCAGAATGCCCAGCAGATTGCCGGTGAGGCAGAAGAGAAGCGCGACACCGAACTGGATGTACAGGTAAAGGAGCAGAACGTTCATGGCGAACCGGATGAGCAGAACATGAAGGCACAGCGGCTGAACAGGGGTGAGTCGGAGGAGTCTTCACCTCTCCGCGCCGAAACACCGAGCCAAGCCTTCGGAAACTTATAACATCATTCTCCCTCCTCCGTCAAGCAAGTTTCGCGCGCCGAACGCCTCCGGCCCTCGTATCAACGGCGCCAGAATGCGCGCGCGCCCATTTCCATGCGTTCGATACCGGTGCATTTTAGGCTTGCCAAAACAGCGGACTTCCGTATAATGAGCCCCACAAGCACGGGTAGCTCAGTGGTAGAGCGGCTGTCTTACACACAGTTGGTCAGGGGTTCGAATCCCTTCCCGTGTATCTCCTTAAAGCGCCTAATTAGGCGCTTTTGTTGATTTTACAAGACTTTGAGACTCTAATGCGCCAAAATAGGGGGTCAAGCGCAAAGTGTGGGGTCAAGCGCAAAGTGTGGGGTCAAGCGCAAAGTGTGTGG
>UMHM01076376.1_pt1 | contig 19732 bp, 17 predicted proteins | sample 1965501 | NCBI WGS metagenome assembly UMHM01 (sample SAMEA4836095, study PRJEB28245) | human gut metagenome | biome: gut microbiome; material: fecal sample | place: Denmark | collected 2008
GTTACACACTTAACAAAGCGGAGATGAAATAAATGCTGAAAGCGATATTGTCGAAGAAAAACCTAACCGAAAACGCCGAGTTTTACGGCTGCATAAGCGACATTCTGGAAAACGCAAGCGTAGAGCGGCTGAAGAATTATCCGCATCATCTCGGAACAAGCCGTTTTCAGCACTGTCTGAACGTGTCCTATTATAACTTTCTGATATGCCGGAAGCTCGGTCTTGACGCAAAATCCGGCGCGCGGGCGGGACTTTTGCACGACTTTTTCTTCTACGACAGGCAAACGCGGAAAAAGTCCGATTTCAAGGGCGCTCACGTCACGGCTCACCCGATAATCGCGTTCAGCAACGCCTCGGAGCTTTTCCCGATAAGCGAGCTTGAGGGCGATATGATAGTCTGCCATATGTGGCCGCTGACGAAGAATTTTCCGCGTCACAGCGAAACGTTTGTGATAACGTTCGTAGACAAATTCTGCGCCGTTGCCGAAATCGTCTCGGCGGCGATAAAACGCAAATCTCACAGATAATCCGCGACGTCAATCCAGGTGAGAAGCAGCTCGCGCTCTTCGGGACGCTTGAATTTAAGCTGCGCCGCAGCGACAATAGGAAGCCACTCGCGGACTTTTTTCGGGTCTGCGCCCGCCTTTTCGCAGTATATTCTCAAGTATTTTTCCGCGCTTTCCGTGCGGTGTCTGAGGCAGAAGCCGAGATAAGTTCTCGCCGCATCCGCAAGCGGATTTCCCTGCTTTGCCTTGAACCAATCCACAACGAACATTCCCTTGTCGTTTACGATAATATTTTCGGGCATAAACTCGCCGTGGCAGACCGCCGCCGCGTCCTCCATACCCGAAAGCTTCGTGAGAAGCTCGTATTTTTTTACATCGTCGATTATGTCAAGACCCTCGATTGAGCGCTTGAGATAGTCCTTGAGACGGCTGAGCTTGCCCGAACGCAGCGCGTTAACCTCGATATGCAAATCCGCCATTTTTCCGAGAAGCTCCTCGGAGCGCGGTTCTTCGCGCATCATCTCATCAAGCGTTTTTCCCTTTATAAAGGTATATTCGAGCGCCCATTTGCCGTCCTCTTTAACAGCGCCGATAATCTCGGACATTTTCGCAAAGCCGGTTTCCTCGACTCTCGTATGAGTAAGCGCCTCGTAAAACACAACGCTTTTCGGCTCGTCAGGTTCTTTGAACACCTTCACGCACTTATCGCCGCGCTCGAAAACCGAAACCTTCGCGCTGTCCGAAATCAATTTTTTCAGTTCCATAATCAAAGCCTCCCTGTTTATTCGTCGATATCGCCCTCATAAAGCCCCGTAACCGAGAGCGTGAGGAAGCGGAAATCGTTCATAAGGTCGATTTCCTCGCCGCCAGTGCCTCCCATAATACGGACAACAGGACGAAGAACATTTTCGTTATTTTTGACAATCGAGCCGTGCCGTCCGTCCGAAAGCGAAACGAGCGTACCCACGGGATACGGGTTATACGCGCGGAGAAACGCCTTTGTAACGTCGAGGTCGAAATGCGTTCCGCTGCCGCCGAGGATATATTCTTCGGTTTCCGCGACAGACCACGGTTTTCTGTACGGACGGTTTGAAGTGAGCGCGTCAAAGACATCGCAGATGCTCAAAATTCTCGCGACAAGCGGGATTTTCTTTCCGGAAATACCCGTTGGATACCCCGAACCGTCAAATTTTTCCTGATGAAAAAGCACTCCCGAAAGCACATTCGGGCTGAAATGTCCACCGACTTTGAGGATATTGTAACCGATAAGCGGGTGGCGCTTAATCTCCTCAAATTCTGTTTCGGTGAGCTTTCCCGGCTTAATTATGATATCGTGGTCGATGTTTGACTTACCGATATCGTGAAGCAGCCCCGCAACAACGACTTCCTTCGTTTCGCCTTCCGAAAGCCCGATTTCCTCACAAACTCCCGCCGCGAGCATTGCCACGCGCAGACAGTGTTTATAGGTATAATCGTCATAGTTCTGAAGCGCAATCATCTGATTTGCGAGGAAATCGGAGTTCCCCGTGATATCGGAAATGATGTTGTCGGCGATGCTGTCAACGCGCTGTGCGGAAGCTACAGAAAGCTCCTTTATGCCCTCCGAACCGCCGTCGAAAATCTCGTTGAGGTCGGTGAGGGCGTGAGTGATATTCTGATTGATAACCCTTTCGGGACGCTTATATTTCCTGACGGCGGACTTTTCGCCGCGCGTATTCGCAGAAATGCCCTCAATGCCTTTCCCGACGATATTCACCGTCTTAATTCCGCACTTTCGTAGCGTTTCAATCATTGCATACGAAAGAAAGCGTCCTTTTTCATACAGCAGCCTATACTCCGTTGCGCTTGTGGAGTAAACATCGTCCGCAAGCTGCATACCCTCGCGGAGCTTATCAACCGAAACAATCAGCATATATTACCCTCAACTGCGATTAACCGATTTATCTGAGCGGCGATGAATAAACGCCGTTTTTAACGTACTCTGAAAGCGTATTTCTCGCTTCTGCGGCGTCGCTTTCATAAGTTATGCCGAACCAGCGGCTGTCGGTCGGAATATCCTTGACCTTGTAGGCGCGCGAGTGAATTTCACGGCTTACCGCGTCAGCGATGGTGAGTTCAGATTTGAGCTCGTCGGGCTGAAGATTATTCAGGAATTTCCTGAGCTGATGAGCGAGGATATCCATAAATCCAACGTTAAATCCCCACATACTCATAGAGGTGGTGTCGTTATCGCCGAGGATTTTCTCATATCCGTCGTATTTTCCGCGGATAACGCCGTCCTCGCCGCGTGAAATCTGCTTTGTTTCCTCAACGGAAGTGAGAAGTCCCTCTGCGTTTGTGCGGCAGATACCGCGGTTTACGGGACCGTTTTCGGAGAGCGTGTTCTTGAGGCGAAAGTCAACCGAGCAGGCGTCCGCCGTGGGATTTCTGAAGAACTCCGCGAGCACCGAAAACGCCTCCGCGCCGTAGAAATCGTCGGCGTTGATTACCGCGAAATCGCCGTCAAGCGCATCCTTGCAGCAGTAAAGCGCCTGCGCGGTACCCCAAGGCTTTGTTCTCGCGGGAAAATCGCCTTTTCTCACGGGGAGATTGTCGGTTGACTGAAAGACGTATTCTGTCTTTATAATCTGTGAAATCCTGTCGCCGATTGTGGATTTGAAAAGCTCCTCGATGTCCTTTCTGATAATGAAAAGTACTCTCGTAAAGCCGTTTTTCACCGCGTCGTGAACCGAATAATCAATCAAAAGCTCGCCGTTCGGACCGAGCGGTTCAAGCTGTTTAATTCTGTTTCCGTTCGCATAGCGCGAGCCCATTCCCGCCGCCAGTACGACTAAAGTTAACTCCGACATAATGCTCTCCTTTATACTCCGATTTTTTAAAAAATTCCGATTTCCGTCTTACTTCCATTAAATGTAAATAACCGCTTTTCGCAGAAATTCCGCGACAGCAGCCCGTCATTTTCGCTCAAAACAACTGCATTTTACCGCAAAACAACCCTTTTTCGCGCGGTTTCGGCTGCAAAAAACCGCAAATCGCGGATTTTCCGCTTTTCCTGCGTTTTTAACGATAAAAAGAGCGTTCTTTGCGGCGCATTTCAGCGCGCTAAACTATCGAAATCTCGACATTCTGCACTTATCGCGTTAAGCCGAGAAGTCGGCGCGATTTACGCTCAAAACAACTGCATTTTACCGCAAATCGAGCCGTTTTCGCGCGGTTTCGGCTGCAAAATACTGCAAAAAGAGCGTTTTTTGCGATTTTTGCTGTCCATAATCGGCAAATTTTCGGGAATTGCCGAAAACCGCAATTCTCGGAAATTCACCGCGTTAAACCGAGAAATTACTGCAAACTTGCAATCGACTCGTTGATTTTCGCCATCTTTTCCTCAGCCTTTGCAAGCTTTGCGCGCTCGTTCTCAATCTGTGCTGCGGGCGCTTTCGCAAGAAATCCCTGATTGTTCAGCTTGCCCGAAAGGAAGTCGATATCCTTCTGCGCCGCCTTCTTTTCCTTTTCAAGCCGCGCAAGCTCCTTTTCCTTGTCGACAAGCTCGCCCATCGGCATAAATATTCTCGCCGCGTCCGTTACAACCGTCGCCATTCCGTCCGCGGAGGGCGCTTCGCCCGTTACCGTAAATTCGCCTGCGCCCGCAAGTTTCTCAAAGAAAGCGCGGCTGTTTGCGAAAAGCTCCGCGAACTTCGTTTCAACAATCATCGTGACTTTCTTCGACGGAGGCACGTTCATCTCGTTTCTCCTCACGCGAACAGCGCGGATTGCTCCGACAATCTTCGAGAAGTCCTCCTGCTCCTTGGTAAACGCAAGCTTTTCGTCGTATTCGCACCACTTCGCCATCATTATGCTCTCGGTTTCGCCGTGCGGAATGGACTGCCAGATTTCTTCCGTTACAAACGGCATAAACGGGTGAAGCGTCTTTAAAACGCCCGTCATTATAAACACGAGAACCTTCTGCGCCGCAAGCGCCGTTTCGCCGCCCGCCGCTATTCTCGGCTTTGTAAGCTCGATATACCAATCACAGAAAATATCCCAGATAAAATCGTACAGATTGCCCACGGCAACACCGATTTCATAGGCTTCGAGATTCGCAGTGACGTTCTTTATCATATCGTTGTACAGTGACAGAACCCACTTGTCCTCAATCGGCAAATTTTCGGGAAGATTGCCCGCTTCAAAGTCCTCGGACAGGTTCATCAGTATATAACGCGACGCGTTCCAGAGCTTATTGATGAAGTTTCTGGAATTGAGAAGCTTCGTTTCCGTCCAGCGCATATCGTTTCCGGGCGCATTTCCCGTTACAAGCGTAAGGCGGAGCGCGTCCGCGCCGTATTTGTCGATAATTTCAAGCGGGTCGACGCCGTTTCCGAGCGACTTCGACATCTTTCTGCCCTGCTCGTCGCGCACAAGTCCGTGTATAAGCACGTCCTTGAACGGCTTTTCGCCCGTGTGTTCGATACCGGAGAATATCATTCTCGATACCCAGAAGCCGATAATATCATATCCCGTAACAAGCGTGTTCGTGGGATAGAAATATTCGAGGTCGGGCGTCTTTTCCGGCCAGCCGAGCGTTGAAAACGGCCAGAGCGCCGAGCTGAACCATGTATCGAGCGTGTCCTCGTCCTGCTTCATCGCGCCGCCGCATTTCGGGCATTTTTCGGGGGCTTCAAGCGAGATTTCCGTATGTCCGCACTTGGGATTTTGGCAGTAATACGCGGGTATTCTGTGTCCCCACCAGAGCTGACGGGAAATGCACCAATCGCGGATATTCTCCATCCAGTAAAGATAGCTGTTCTCGAAACGCTTCGGGATATAGCGAAGCTCTCCGCTCTTAACAACGTCAATCGCGGGTTCTGCGAGCTTTTTCATCGAAACAAACCACTGAAGCGACGCACGCGGCTCAACCGTCGTTCCGCAGCGCTGACAAGTGCCTACGTTGTGCTTGTGCGGAACTACCTTTACAAGAAGCCCCTGCGCCTGCAAATCCTCAACCATAGCCTTGCGCGCTTCATATCTGTCCATTCCCGCGTATTTTCCGCCGACGTCTGCGCGGATTGTCGCGTCGTCGTTCAGCATATGAATTACCGCGAGATTGTGGCGCTTTCCTACCTCGAAGTCGTTCGGGTCGTGCGCGGGCGTAATCTTTACGCAGCCCGTTCCAAACTCCATATCGACATAATCGTCCGCCACAACGGGAATTTCCCTATCCGTGAGCGGCAGCTTCAGCATCTTTCCGACAATGTTCGTATAGCGCTCGTCTTTCGGGTTAACCGCAACCGCAGTATCGCCGAGAAGCGTTTCGGGACGCGTCGTCGCAATCTCAACATATCCCGAACCGTCCGCTATCGGATAATTTATGTGCCAGAAGAAACCGTCCTGTTCCTCATATTCGCACTCGATATCCGAAATGGACGTCTTGCAGTTCGGACACCAGTTGATTATTCTCTCGCCGTGGTAAATCAGACCCTTGTTGTACAGGTCCATAAACACCTTCTCAACGGCTCTCGAACAGCCCTCGTCAAGCGTAAAGCGCTCTCTCGCCCAATCGCAGGACGAGCCGAGCTTTCTCTGCTGGAGGTCGATTCTTCCGCCGTATTCGCGCTTCCAATCCCAAGCGCGCTTCAGAAAGCCCTCTCTGCCTATCTGTTCCTTTGTAACGCCCTCTTTCTTCATCGCAGCGACAATCTTCGCTTCCGTCGCAATCGAAGCGTGGTCCGTTCCCGGAAGCCACAGCGCGGAATATCCCTGCATTCTTCTCCAACGGATAAGCGTATCCTGAAGCGTGCTGTCGAAAGCGTGTCCGAGGTGAAGCTGTCCCGTGATGTTTGGCGGCGGCATTACTATCGTAAACGGCTTTTTCTTCGGGTCAATCTCCGCGTGAAAATAGCCCTTTTCTTCCCAATCCTTGTAAATTCTCTCCTCAAAATCCTTGGGATTATAGGTCTTGCTAAGTTCCTTTCTCATTTCCTCAATTGTCCTCCGTTATTTTCAATCTATCGGCTTCTTCTTCATTCGGCGTAACGTAAAGCGTTCTGTTATCCGTGAAAATCACCATTCCCGGACGCGCGCCCGCAGGCTTTTTCACGAACTTTACCGCAGTATAGTCCACCGGCACTCCCGAACCGTTTTTCGCCTTTGAATGATACGCCGCAAGCCGCGCCGCTTCTACTATCGTGCGCTCCGGCGGCGTTTTGCCTTCCGTTTTTATTATAACGTGCGAACCCGCGATATCCTTGACGTGAAGCCAGATATCGCTCGCTTTCGACGTTTTAAGCGTGAGTTCGTCGTTCTGCTTGTTGTTTTTGCCCACAAGTATCGTAAATCCGTCGCTCGAACGGAATTTGAGCGGCTCGGATTTCTTCGGCTTGCCGAGCGTCTTTTCGCCTCGGATAAGTCCCTGTTCGGCAAGCTCGCGCTTTATCTCCGTAAGCTCGCCGTCGGTTTTGGCGCGCGTTACGCTGTCAAGCAGACTTTCATAATACGAAAGCTCGCTTTTTCCCTCCGCAATCAGCCCCGTGAGCATCTTTTCCGCGGTACACAGCTTTCTGTACTCGGAATAGTATTTCTGCGCGTTCTGCGCGGGCGTAAGCCTTGCGTCAAGCGCGATTTTTCGCTGTTCGCCCGTGTAAAAATCATCAAGCACGGCGCTTGTCATTCCCTTTTCAAGACGGTAAATATTCGCGTTTACAATGTCGCCGCAAACCCGCAGATTTTCCCTGTCCGCGCAATCCGCAAGCTCTTTTTTCCGCAGCTCGAGCTTCCTCGCGGTTCTCTCCGCGCGGCTTTTTATCAGCTTCAGCATATCCCGCGCGCGCTGGCTTGCCCGGTCGGATTTCTTTTCGTAAAAATCGTCCAAAAGAGCGTTCGCGCTTGCAAAATGCCGCTTTGTGAAGCCGTTTCCGTACTGATTGACGTCAACGAACGAAAAATCCTTCTTCGCGCCGCTTTCGTCGATTATCTCCGTAAAGCAAGCCGATTTCCTCGCGTTTTCAAAGAAATCGTCAAGCCGCTCTTTCTGCTCGTCCGTCAGCTCGCAGCACGCCGCGTCCGTATCTCCCGCCGCGTAAAACGCCGCTTCGCGCGCAAATATCGGCGAAATCCCCTCCAAAACCGCAGGAAGCGCTTTCGCAAGCCGCTCGGTCTTTTTCTCAATCAAAGACGAGATTTTGCAGTCGTTTGCGGTGAAAAAGTCAACTCGTTCAAGCCGCGGCGGCGTTTCATACACGATGTTCGGCAAAATCCTCCGAACGCCCGAAATTTCGTCCGTAACGCGCTTTATGCTGTCGATAACGCGTCCGCCGCGCACGAGAATTATATTGCTGAAGCGCCCCATAATCTCGGCTGTAAGCGTGTTCGTCACGATATCGCCGATTTCATTCACGCACTCGAAATCAAAGTAAAGTATCCTCTCCAGCCCGTCCTGTCGTATCCCCAGAAGCCTCCCGCTTCCAAGGTGCTTTCTCAGAAGCATACAGAACATCGGCGGGCTCGGCGGATTTTCAAGCGCCGCTTCCGTCAGATTTACCCGCGCGGACGAACCGTTCGCCGAGAAAATAACCCGCTTCGCGCCCCTGTCCGAGCTGTTCGGCTTTCTGAACGTTATGACAACTTCTTCCCTCGATGGCTGGAAAATCTTCTCAATCCGCGAACCCACAAGCTCCGAAAGCTCCTCGCGGACGTATTTCAGCATTGCGCCGTCAAGTGACAAGTCTTTTCTCCTTATTCCTCAAAACTGTATCCGCAGGGGTCCTCCTCGGCTTCCGAGGAAAAAACCGCAACCTGCGGGAATTTTTTCGTGACAATCGCGGCTATCCTGTGGGACGCCGCTTTTTCCGTGCCGTAATGTCCCGCGTCGACGAGCGCGATACCGCAGTTTTCCGCTTCAATCCAGAAATTATGCTTTATATCGCCCGAAATTATCGCGTCTACGCGCTTTTCACGGGCAAGCTCCATAACTTTCCCGTCAATCCCCGCGCCGCAGCACACCGCTATCCTGCTTATCCCGCGCTCTGTTTTCAGGTATTTCACGCAGTCGAGATAAAGCGACTTTCTGCAATGCTCCGCGAGCGCTTTCGCCGTGAACTCGAACGGCGTATCGCATATCGCTCCGAAGCCGCTTCCGTCAGCCTGCGTAACCTCCAGAATACCGCTCTTTTCAAAGCCCAGAAGCTCCAGAAGCGTATCGTTTACGCCGCCCTCCGCTATGTCAAAATTCGTGTGCATCGCAATCGCCGCTATGTTCTTCTCGATAAGCGCGCGCACGGGACTCCAGTTCGGCACGGTTTTAAGCCCGCCGAAAATCACCGGATGATGAGATATAATCAGGTTTGCGCCCTTTTCAGCCGCTTCCTTTATCACCTTGCGCGTTATGTCAAGACAGCAGCATATCCCCGTAACCTCGGTTTCGCCGCCGCCCACAAGCAACCCCACATTGTCGAAGCTCTCCGCCGTCCGAAACGGCGCGGCTTCGTCAAGAAACTCAATCACTTCGCCTATCGTCATCTTCCACAGTCCACCGCTTTTCTCATAACAGCGTCAGCCTGCTTCCGAAGCCGCTCGGCTTCTTCGGCAAGCCCGCCCGATTTTTCCATTCCGTGCGCGTTTTTCCGCAGCTTCTCCGCGATAAATTCAAGATACACCTTGTCGCGGTTTTTCCCGCAGAGAGCCTCGATTTCGCCGATTTCACGCGCTTTTCCCGTATAGCGCCACAGCATAACGGAGTAGATTTTTCCGCCCTCGCAGGCGGTTTTTTCCTCCAGAAGCTCAAATCCCGCGCCGTAAAGCCGTTTCCGCATAACCGCAGCCTTCGTCATCGGCTGCAAAATAAACCGCGTATTTTCATTCTTGAAACGGCAGCGCTCCGCGATATCCGCGATAAGCTCGCCGCCCATTCCGCATATTATCACATCATCGGCAAAATCAATACCGTCAAGTCCGTCCGATTTCACCGTCAGAACGCTCTCGGCGTTAAGCTCCGAAAGCGTTCTCCGCGCGGCTTCAAGCGGTCCGTCTTTCACGTCCGACGCGATTACGCGGCAATTTTTCTCAAGCGCCAGAGCGGCGGCAAGTCTTGCGTGGTCGCAGCCTACGTCAACCGACGCCGCGCCGCTTCTGCAAAAATCAAACGCTGCTCTGAGCCTACTGTCAAGATAAACCAAAATCAGCCGTTTATCGCAGCGTTCAGCTTTTCGACGATTTCGTCCGCGTCCACTCCGTGAACCATACAAGCCTGTCCGATAGACTCGCCGCGCGCGGACGGGCAGCCGAGGCAGTGCATTCCCATTCCCATAAGGATAGGAGCCGCAGCCTCCGCGTTTACCTCAAGAATATCGCCTATAAGCGTATCAACCGTAATATTCATAATTTTACTTCCTTTCTTAATGCATATCGCATAATAATATATACATTTTATATTATATCACATAATTTGCGTTTTGTCTACTACAAATTTGCTTTGTACGGAAAATTTCACAAATCCGCACAGCGTTTTTCGTTCATTTTAACCGAGGAGGGATATCTTGCAGGCTTTCTTTATCGGCTCGCCAAACCGCCTTGAGCTTTTCGGGGCGCTTCACAACGCCGTTTCCGCAATTTTCGCCGTTTTGTGCGCGCTTGTTATCGTTTTCCGCAAAAATCTCGCAAATCCACGCTTTCATATTATCGGGAAAATCGCCGCTTATATTCTTTCGGCAAATATGCTCGTTCACTATTCATCAAGAATAATTCTCGGAATATGGTCGATTGAGGAGGATTTGCCGCTTCACCTTTGCTTCATCACCAACTTTTTTATGATTTATATTCTCCTCACGGACGACAAGCGCGGATTTTACGAAATTATCTACTATTTCACGGTTATCGGACCGCTTCCCGCGATGATTTTCCCCGATTTGCGGTTTTCGCCCGACAGCTGGGTTTTCTGGCAGTTTGTTATAAGCCACCATTTTATGCTGCTTGTGAGCGTTTTTTGCCTTGCCGTTAAAGGATATGCGGTTTCGCTGCGCGGCGGCGCGCTCGCTTTTATCGCGGGGAACGCCTATATCGCGCTTATCTCGCTCTTTAACAGGCTCGCGGGCACAAATTACGCTATGATAAACGCGCTTCCCGAACAGCTTTACGAGGTATTTCCGTTCCTTTCCGCGCTCCCGCCGATTTTCTGGCTGGAAGCCGCGGGCGTTCTTTCCCTCGCCGCAGCGTATAAATTCGCGGTTTCTTTCGGAAAAAGCGTTCGCCGAGAGGGAAAAGGCGGGTTTTACGGGAAAACAGTGTAATTTCTCGTTTTTTTACACAGAAGCGAATTATCATTAATAACAATAAAAAGTGCTGAAAATATTTTTTATTAGTAAATATTAACAATTATCGGCTTCGGACGAGCGAAACGTCTTGACAAAGAGCGCCGTTTGTTGTATAATAAGCAAAGTTTTTATTGAAAAAACTAAAATATATACAATTTTTATGAGGTGGATTATGAACAAGACAATCAAATCGGTTATGGCAGTTCTCGTTATCCTTACGCTTTGCGTTGGTCTGCTCGCGGGCTGCGGCGGAAGCAGCATTGTAGGCGACTGGAAGGTTACCGGTGCAGAGGCTATGGGACAGAGCGTAGACCCCGCTGAAATGGGCGATACCTCGACCGCTATCGTAACGTTCAACGCGGACGGCACAATCACTTCCAACGGTCAGAGCGGCGGAACCTGGAAGCTCGACGGCGACAAGCTCTCCATCACCGACAGCGGAATTACTCTTACCGGTACATTTAACGGCACCAACATCACTATTGATATGGGATTTGCAAAGGTTATTTATTCCCGCGCTTAATCGGTTTACCCGATAATGCAATGAAACCCTCGCTTAAACGCGGGGGTTTTTGTTGACTTTTTCATTAAAATGTGTTATAATATTGCTATCTTTTATTGAAAGGAATTATCACTATGAAGTATGACTTCCAAGCCATTGAAAGCAAATGGCAGAAATACTGGGACGAACACCGCACTTTCCATACCGAAAACGACTACTCAAAGCCGAAATACTACGCGCTCGTTGAGTTTCCGTATCCTTCTGGCGACGGTCTGCACGTCGGTCACCCGCGCCCTTATACCGCTATCGACATCGTTGCAAGAAAGCGCCGTATGCAGGGCTATAACGTGCTTTTCCCCATGGGCTGGGACGCGTTCGGTCTGCCTACCGAAAACTACGCTATCAAAAATAAAATTCACCCTGCTGTCGTTACCGAAAGAAATATAAACCGCTTCCGCAGTCAGCTTAAATCTCTCGGTCTTTCTTTCGATTGGGAGCGCGAGGTCAACACCACAGACCCCAACTACTTCAAGTGGACGCAGTGGATTTTCCTCAAGCTGTTTAACGCGGGTCTTGCATACAAGAAGGAAATGAGCGTTAACTGGTGCACGCAGTGCAAAGTCGTTCTCGCGAACGAAGAAGTCGTTAACGGCACCTGCGAACGCTGTCACGGCGAGGTTATCCACAAGGTCAAAAATCAGTGGATGCTCAGGATTACCGAATACGCGCAGCGCCTCCTCGACGACCTCGACTCCGTTGACTACTTCGAGAAGATTAAAACAGCGCAGGTTAACTGGATTGGACGCTCCACGGGCGCGGAGGTCAACTTCTCCACAACCGCGGGCGATACCCTCACCGTTTACACAACACGCCCCGATACCCTTTTCGGAGCGACTTATATGGTTATCTCGCCCGAACACCCGCTTATCGAAAAATGGGCGGGCGAAAATAAGCTCGCAAACATTGACGCTATCCGCACTTATCAGGCGGAAGCGGCGAAAAAGTCCGATTTCGACAGAACCGAAATGAATAAGGACAAAACCGGCGTCAAGCTTGAGGGCATTCTCGCAGTTAACCCTGTAAACGGCGCGGAAATCCCCGTTTTCATCTCGGATTACGTTCTTATGAGCTACGGCACGGGCGCGATTATGGCTGTTCCCGCGCACGATACCCGCGACCACGAGTTCGCGGAGAAGTTTAACCTCCCGATTATCGAAGTCGTTAAGGGCGGCGAGGACGTTCAGAAAGAAGCGTTCACGGACTGCGCCACGGGAATTATGGTAAATTCCGGCTTCCTTGACGGGCTTTCCGTCGAGGACGCTAAGGTTAAAATCAAGGATTGGCTCACCGAAAAGGGTATCGGTCACGAAAAGGTTAACTTCAAGCTCCGCGATTGGGTTTTCTCGCGGCAGAGATACTGGGGCGAGCCTATTCCCGTCGTTTACTGCGAGAAGTGCGGCTGGGTCGGTCTGCCCGAAAGCGAACTGCCGCTGAAGCTGCCCGAAGTTGACAGCTATATGCCTACCGACAACGGCGAAAGCCCGCTTTCTACCCTTGAAAGCTTCATCAACACCACTTGTCCGAAATGCGGCGGCGCGGCTAAGCGCGAAACCGACACAATGCCGCAGTGGGCGGGTTCATCGTGGTACTTCCTCCGCTACACCGACCCCAAGAACGACAAGGAGCTTGCTTCAAAGGAAGCCCTCAAATACTGGCTGCCCGTCGATTGGTACAACGGCGGTATGGAACACACCACGCTTCACCTCCTGTACAGCCGCTTCTGGCACAAATTCCTCTACGACCAGGGTATCGTTCCCTGCAAGGAACCGTATGCAAAGCGCACTTCTCACGGTATGATTCTCGGAATTGACCCGAAAAATCCCGGAAAGTTCTGCAAGATGTCAAAGTCGCTCCACAACGTCGTTAATCCGGACGAGGTTATCGCGGAATACGGCGCGGATACTATGCGTCTTTACGAAATGTTTGTCGGCGACTTCGAGAAAGCCGCTCCGTGGCAGGAAAACGGCATTAAGGGCTGCAAGCGCTTCCTTGAAAGAATATGGAATATGTCCGAAAACCTCAAGGACGGCGACGAGTACAGCGAGAAGCTTTGCTCCGCTATGCACAAGACAATCAAGAAGGTTTCCGAGGACATCGAAACGCTTAAATTCAACACCGCTATCGCTACTATGATGGCGCTCATCAACGACGCGGAAGAAGCGGGCGGCTTCAATAAAGCCGAGTTCAAGTCGTTCCTCATTATGCTCAACCCGTTCGCGCCGCATATCACCGAGGAGCTGTTCAGCACGCTCGGTTTCGGTATCCTCAACGAGGCAAAGTGGGTTGAATACGACGAGAAGCTTTGCGCGGACTCCACCGTTGAAATCGTTGTTCAGATTAACGGAAAGGTTAAGGGTCGCTTCAACGCGCCCGCAGGCTCCGATAAGGACGAGCTTATCCGTCTTGCCCTCGAACAGGACGATATCAAGGCGATTGTTGACGGAAAGACTGTCGTTAAGCAGATTGCCGTTCCCGACAAGCTTGTCAATATCGTTGTGAAGTAACTTCACGCCAAAAAAGTCCCGTGAGCGTAAACTCACGGGATTTTTTTATTATTTTTCAAGCTTTCTGCGTATCGCTCTCGCCGCCGAAAACAGCCCGAAGCCGTATCCGCCAAGCAGAGCCGCGGTCACTATTCCTACTATCAGCGCCACGGGAACGGAAAGTTCCTCCGGCGGGAATAAGCCGTAAGCCAGTTTTCCCGTTATGAGAAATCTTATGTAATCGAATATCAGAAATGCTGTCACGAACGCGGGCGCAGGCAGGAATTTTTGCGGTTTTCGCTCCTTTTCGCCTTTTGCGAGCAAATAAAATATCAGCGTCAACAGCGGGTTTATAACGTGCAGGAAAATCATTCCGCCGCTAAAATTGAATTTCGCAAGTCCCGTCGCCGTACAGCCGACAGATATCAGAAAAACAACGCTTATCGCCACGGTTTCAATCAAAAACAACACGCGCGGAAGCTCTTTTTTCCCCGCAAATCCGACTATCGCGCTCACGATAAGCAGCAAGCCGCCCGCCGTGTTCGACAAAAAAGTCATCTCGTACATAAATTCCGGCTGCGGAATGTAGGTGTAAAGCGCCGTCGATATGAGCATTATGCCGAGCAAAAGCTCGATTATCGGGATTTTCTTCAATGCGCCGCTCTCCTTTCAATAAAAAAGCCGCTTTGACTTTTCATCGGAAGCGGCTGTTTTTTCTGCTAAAATTAGCCGAGAGTTACGATTACTTCGTGAACTCCGCCGTTCTGTACGGGAATTACGTTGCCTGCAACTTCATTTCCGTCAACAGTCATCGACTTAACGCCCTTGCAAACGTGGTTCGGGTTCTTAACGGTGATGTTGTAGGTTGCGCCGCGGAACTGACGCGATACCTTCATTCCGTCCCACTCGTGAGGAATGGACGGGTCAATCTTCAGACCGTCGAAATCAGCCGCAATACCGAGAATATACTGCGAAATCGCAACCATATTCCACGCAGCGGTACCCGTAAGCCAGCTGTTCTTGCCCTGACCGAAGTTGTCGCCGGGCTTTCCGATGTCCGCGCCTGCGTCCTTGCCGCCTATCATCTGACCGTAAACGTAAGGCTCGGTCTTGTGAATATCGGAGGTTTCCTCGGTGAAAGCAGGTGCTATCTCGGAATAGTACTTGAACGCACGGTCGCCCTCGCCCGCATATGCGGCAGCGCAGATAATCCACGCGTTATTGTGCGTGAAAATGCCTGCATTTTCCTTGTATCCGCCGGGATAGGTCGAGATTTCGCCGTACTGAATGTAGTACTTCGTGAACGCGGGATTGTTCAGCACAAGACCAAACTTGGTGTTAAGTCTTTCGTCAATGGCATTGAGCGTCTTTTTGGAAGCTTCGGCGTCGATATCGGACATAATCGCGAAGCCCTGCGGTTCAATGAAAATCTGTCCTTCCTCGCACTCCTTCGAGCCCATCTTCTTGCCCTCTGCGTCATAAGCTCTGAGGAACCAATCGCCGTCCCAAGCGGAATCCATCATAGCTTTCTTCATCTTGTCAATCTCAGCCTGCGCCTTTGCAGCTTCATCGGTCTTTCCGAGATGATTGAGAATATTGACGTAATTCGGTCCCGCATAAGTGAAGAGCGCGCCGACAAACGCGGATTCCGCAATCTTCGAGTAACCGCCCTCCGCCTTGAACTTCGGGTTGGTGTAAGTCTGGAAAGACTCGCCGGGAGTGTCGGAATAGCAGGAGAGGTTGATGCAGTCGTTCCAGTCCGCGCGCATCGCAAGCGGCAGACCGTGAGGACCGAGATTATTTACAATGTGATAGAACGAAACTTTCAGGTGGTCGAGCATCGGCTGTGCAATCGACATATCGTTGTCGTAAGGCACCATCTCGTCGAGAATGGTCCAATCGCCGGTTTCCTTGATGTACGCGGAAACGGAAAGAATGAGCCAAAGCGGGTCGTCCGAGAAATCGCCGCCGATATCCGCGTTGCCCTTTTTGGTGAGGGGCTGATACTGGTGATAGCAGCCGCCGTCCGGGAACTGAGTAGACGCGATATCGATAATTCTCTCTCTCGCTCTGTCGGGAATCTGGTGAACGAAGCCGAGAACGTCCTGGTTGGAGTCGCGGAAGCCCATTCCGCGTCCGATGCCGCTCTCGAAATAAGAAGCGGAGCGCGAAAGATTGAACGTAACCATACACTGATACTGATTCCAGATATTAACCATACGGTTAACCTTATCGTCGGGAGTATCAACGTTGAGTATTCCGAGAAGCTTATCCCACGTTTCTTTAAGTTCCTTAAGTCCTGCGGCAACCTTTTCGGGAGTGTTGTACTTCTCAATCATCGCGTTGGACTTAACCTTGTTGATTGTCTTTCCGTCAGCCTCGAACTTCTCCGCAACAGGCATTTCAACATAGCCGAGAATAAACACAAGCGTCTTGCTTTCGCCCGCCGCAAGGGTGATTTCCTTGTAGTGCGAAGCGATAGGCGACCAACCGTCCGCAAAGGAATTGTTCGCCTTTCCGTCAAGAACAGCCTGAGGATTGTGGAAGCCGTTGTACAGACCGATAAACGCGTCGCGGTCGGTATCGTAGCCGTCGATAGTATCGTTTACGGTGTAGAACGCAAAATGGTCGCGTCTGTCGCGGTATTCGGTCTTGTGGTAAATCGTTGAACCGACTACCTCAACTCGTCCCGTAGAGAAGTTTCTCTGGAAGTTTGTGCAGTCGTCCTGAGCGTCCCAAAGACACCACTCCGCAAACGACCACAGCTTGAACGTCTTTGCAGCGCCGCTTTCGTTTGTGAAAACAAGCTGCTGAACCTCGCCGTCATAATTCTGCGGAACGAAGAACGTAGCTTCGGCTTTAAGTCCGTTCTTCTTGCCCGTGATAACGGTGTAACCCATACCGTGACGGCACTCGTAGCTGTCAAGCTCCGTCTTTACGGGCGACCAGCCGGGATTCCAGACGGTATCGCCGTCTTTGATGTAGAAATATCTTCCGCCCATATCGATAGGCACGTTGTTATAGCGATAACGCGTTATTCTGCGCAGACGCGCGTCCTTGTAGAAGCTGTATCCGCCCGCCGTATTGGAAATCAGCGAGAAAAATCCCTGTGTTCCAAGGTAATTTATCCACGGATAAGGCGTGCGCGGGGAGGTGATGACGTACTCTTTGGCTGCGTCGTCAAAATGTCCGAATTTCATTGGTTCATACCGTCCTTCCTTATTTTGGCAATTAATATACATTGCCCTAATATAAATTATACTCTATTTGACGTATAATTACAAGTCCTGAAAACGTTTCACCTAAAATACATTTCAAACAAATTTTTCAAGCGTTTTATAGTCATTTTGACGAAAATTTACTTTTTGCTTGTCCATTCTTTATTATTATGTTATAATAAATCTATGCGTTTATTTTCATTATAATCAAGGAGAAACTATGTTTGAACTTTTAAAAACCGAAAAACTCGCCCGCCGCGGTATTCTTCACACCGTTCACGGCGATATCCAAACGCCGTTCTTTATGAACGTCGGCACTTGCGCGGCTATAAAGGGCGCGGTTTCCAGCGTCGACCTCAAGACAATCGACACGCAAGTTGAGCTGTGCAATACCTATCACCTCCACCTCCGTCCCGGAGAGGACGTCGTGTACAAAATGGGCGGACTTCAGAAATTTATGAACTGGGATAAACCCACTCTTACGGATTCCGGAGGATTTCAGGTATTTTCTCTCGCAAAGCTGCGTAAGATTAAAGAGGAGGGCGTGTATTTTTCTTCGCATATCGACGGCAGAAGGCTGTTTATCGGTCCGGAAGAAAGTATGCAAATCCAGTCGAAACTCGCTTCAACCATTGCTATGGCGTTTGACGAGTGCGTTGAAAATCCCTCGCCCGTCGATTACGTTCAGAAGTCCGTTGAACGCACAACGCGCTGGCTCGTCCGCTGCAAAAACGAAATGGCGCGGCTTAACTCGCTTGACGAAACTATCAACAAAAATCAGCTTCTTTTCGCGATAAATCAAGGCGGAACCTATGACGATATCCGCATTGAACATATGAAAACCATCGCGGAAATGGGTCTTGACGGCTACGCAATCGGCGGTCTTGCGGTCGGCGAACCCGCGGAGGTTATGTATCATATCCTCGACGTCGTTATGCCGTATGCGCCCGAAAACAAGCCGCGCTATCTTATGGGAGTCGGCACTCCGTCAAATATCATCGAGGGCGTTCGCCGCGGTATCGATATGTTCGACTGCGTTATGCCCAGCCGAAACGCGCGCCACGCAACTTGTTTCACTTGGAACGGTATTCTTCACGTCAAAAACAAGGCTTATGAAACCGATTCCCGCCCCATTGACCCCGAATGTAACTGCCCCGCCTGCCGCGATTTTACGCGCGCTTATATCCGTCACCTGTTCAAGGCTGACGAGCAGCTCGGCGGCAGACTTTGCGTTCTCCACAACCTCTATTTCTACAACAATCTGATGCAAAAAATCCGCGGCGCGCTCGACGACGGCAGCTTTGAGAAATTCGCCGACAAGTATTCCGTCCTCCTCGCACAGCCCGCCGACGAGTAACGCGGAGCAAAGGTGCTTCTATGTCTTTTATCGAACTTTTCCTCGTTGCCGCAGGGCTTTCCGCAGACGCGTTCGCGGTTGCCCTCGCGGACGGTCTTAGCCTGAAACGCCGCCGAAAGGGCGCTGTTATCGCGTTTATGTTCGGGCTTTTTCAGGCTCTTATGCCGATTGCGGGATATCTTCTCGGAAACGGCTTTGCGGGACTGATTTCCTCCGTTGACCACTACATAGCGCTCGGAGTTCTAGGATTTATCGGCGGAAAAATGATAATCGAGAGCGTACGCGAGCTTCACGGCGGCGATTCCTGCGAAACGGAATCAAAAGACCCGTCTTTCCCCACAATTCTCCTGCAAGCCGCCGCAACAAGTATTGACGCGCTTATGGTCGGCGTTTCTTTCGCGGCAATCGGAGTTAAAATCGTTCCCGCAGCCGCTTTTATCGGCACGATTACTTTCGCGATTTCTCTTGCGGGAATTTTCGGCGGGCGGAAATTCGGGCTGAAACTCGGCGCTAAAGCTGAGCTTCTCGGCGGTTTCGTTCTTGTGGTTATCGGCGTTAAGACGTTTCTGGAGCATATTTTGTGAGGATATTATGATAAAAGCAGCTATTTTCGACCTTGACGGCACTCTCCTCAATTCAACGGAAATGTGGGAAACGCTCGGCGAACGCTTTCTCGCGGAGCTTGATATCGCGCCGAAAGACGGACTTCGCGACGAAATCCGGAATTTGTCGCTCCCCGAAAGCGCGGCTTTTTTCAAGCGGGAATACTCCGTTCCGCTTAATGAAAGTGAAATCCTTGCGCGGCTCGTTTCGCTCTCCGAAAGCGTTTACACCCGCAACGCTCCGCTGAAACGCGGCGTTAAGCGGCTTCTCGGCTCGCTTGAAATGCTCGCGATAAAGTGCGCCGTTGCAACCGCTTCGGATAAAAACCTCGCGCTCTCCGCTCTCGACAGGAACTGCATTTCGGGGTACTTTTCGGGCGTTTTTTCCTGTTCGGATTACGGCGCGAAAACAAAGCCCGATATTTTCCTCAAAACCGCTGATTTTCTCGGCGAAAATCCCGCGGAAACAGTCGTTTTTGAGGACTCGCTCACCGCTGTTCAAACCGCGAAAAATGCGGGATTTATCACGGCGGCGGTATTCGACGGCAGCGAAAAACAGCAAGATTTTCTCCGCGAAACCGCTGATTTTTACGGCGAAAGTCTTGATGATTTGCGGAAGATGATTTTTCTGAAATAATCCGAGCGTGCTCCGAATATCCGAAAGGTAATGTCAAGTATTATTCGCAAATTTCCTTATAGAATTTTT
>UMHM01043116.1_pt1 | contig 19731 bp, 29 predicted proteins | sample 1965501 | NCBI WGS metagenome assembly UMHM01 (sample SAMEA4836095, study PRJEB28245) | human gut metagenome | biome: gut microbiome; material: fecal sample | place: Denmark | collected 2008
TGAGGTTGAACGTCGGCGCGATGGTCGCGTTCTTGTTGGCCAGTGTCAGCACCGGAGCATCAGGTACCTGCTCGGCTTCCACGTCCGTACTCTCCGGCTTCGTGCCGCCCCAATCCCAGCTGCCTTTCTCAATGTAGCCGATTTCCTTGCTGTTGAACTTTACCACGGCTATGCCGTATATGAACTTCTTAGTTGCCATTTTTCTTTCGTTTTAGAATGATGATTATTGTTGTCAGCACACTCAGCAGTATTCCAGCCCCGAAGCCGTAGAAAAACGTTTTAACGGGGTTCGAACGCTGTTTTATTTCCTCTTCGTACAGGCCGGTCATCTCCTCGTAGCGTTCCTTCCACACGGAGGATGTCCGCTCGTAGTATTCCACCAGAAGCTGCAGGCTGTCGCAGCTCGCGTACACGGTGATCACATCCTTATCACGGCTCACCGATACGCTGGCCTGTCCGCTCTTCCCGCTGTATGAGGCCAGCGGAGGAAGCCTCAGAAGGCTGTCAGCCGGTATCGCCAGCCTCACCTCCGACTTCGGCACCGTTTCCGTCCGCACCAGGCGGACTTCGCTCCGCATGCTGTCCGCCAGGCTCTGTCTCGTTTCCGTCCTGGCCGTTTCCTGCGCCGTCTTTCGGGTGCTCGCGCAGGCGGTTAAGCACAGGGCAAGCACTGCGGTAATCACAGCTGTTGGCACCGTCAATCGCTTTCCTGAGACGGGCCATCTCACGCGTGTTGCGCGCAAGCTCTTTCTTGGTCTCGTTAAACTCATCCTTCAAGGGCTTTACAATGTTTTCCATCAATATCCGGGTGGCGTGCTCAGTGTTGTCAATCCGCACCGATTCGGCCTCCGCCTTCGCCTTCTCGGCTTCCGCGTTGGCCTTGCGCACCGTCGCACGGAGCGTCACTATGCCAATCACGGTAGCCAGAAGGGTGCCACCCAGTACGAAATTGAGAATTTCACTGAGTTCCATCAGATACAGTCTTTATTGTTTGATTCCTATTTCTTTCAGCCAGGCCGGAACGTCGAAGCTCGGACAGGCTTTTGCCGCCAGCTGGTTGTGCCCTACAACCGGGACGGAGGGGAAACGCCGGTGGAAGTCCTTTACATAGGCTTCCAACGCCTTCCTCTGCGCCGGAGTACGGGTGTCCTTGGGGGTCTTGCCGTCAGCGGCAACGCCGCCGACGTACACAACGTGCCGGGATGTGGTGTTGTACCCTTTTGCCCCGTTGGTAATCTCCCAGGGATCCACCTGTGCGTCCTCGTTGTTGTCCACCAGGCGTTCCACCTTTCCGTCCAGGTGTATCATGTCGGTATAGCCGACCTGCTTCCACCCGCGGCCACCCTTGCTCACCGGGTCGGTGTGCCAGTGGCGGATGTCCGCCGCGCTCACTTCGCGGCCTTCAGGAGTCGCTGTGCAGTGCAATACCAAACGTTTCAACTGTGCCATGACTTATGCTCCTTGCTTTGGCTGGGTTATCGTTATTTGGGCAGTCTTGCCGTTATTGGACTGCAAGGTCAATGTTAGGGTTCCGCTTTTCTGCTCGCCGTCGTTGGCTTCTGCCGAAATGGTCACGGTATTGCCTTTCTTGCTTACGTTGAAGCCTTCAGGGGCCGCACCCACCGTATATGCGCCGCTTGCCGTCACCGTCACATCCTTGCTGCCACCCTCGGCCGGGATTGTCACGGTAGTCGGGTCTGCCGTGATGCTGCCGTCCGACGATGCCTGGTAGCCGCTGCGGATTGCCACACCGGCATCCGCTTTCTTGAACATGCAGATGAAGTAGTGCCTGAAGTTGATCTTGTTGCGCTGGTATTCCGGGTCGGTCGATGCCTCGCTGTAATACATCTTCGTGGAGCCGGTGGCCTTGAACACACGCGGTACATAGAAGGCGAACGAGCATTGGAATTCCCCGTCTTCGGCCAAGGCACCGACAGCTTTCTTCTTGCCGGCAACGGTATAGAGCGGAGTATTCCCGAACTCATAGATGTCGAAACCGTACAGGCGGCCTATCCGGCCATCCGTCTGGTTCAGGTTATACTGCTCCTTGAACTTCTGGTCTGCCATCAACAAGTCGTTTACATGGTCACTGCACAATACCAGGCGACGCTTGTCAGCCGGTACACGCAACTTGTCCAATGCGGCTTTCAGGCGCACGATGTCACCTGGCACAAGGCGCAGACGCCCCGTGTCGGCATCACGCTCGCCGGTCGTTACCAATACCGGAGTGGTGTCCGTATTTTCCGTAGGGCACAGCGCATGGGCTGCCTTCGCAAACTTGGCGTCATTGATGGCATTCGAGTGGCTCTCCTTCACACGGCTCATCTTGTCGTAGCTGATGGCATACAGCTCATCGTCCGTGATGGGGGTCACCTTCGTCTGGAACTTGTCAAGCTCGATGGCGATGTCCGCATCGTCCAGAGCCTGCAACGGGATTGGGTAGGTCGTGTTGTTGATCAGCACTTCCGGGTCAACTCCCACCTCTACCAGGTGGATGATGTCATTGTTCACCAGGGACGAGCTGTCAGGTATGCCGTCCAGCCAAGTGCCTTCCAGCAGGCCGCGCAGGGCTTTCACCAGCTCGCCCGTCCATATTTCCTTGTACACTCCGGCACGCAGCACGCCCTGGGGCATGGAGCCGCCGAACAATACGGCCACGGCATTCATGCCTGCCGCGCCGACAGCCGGAGAAACACCGGCAGCCATTGCCAGCAAGCCGCCTGTCATACAGTTGAACAGGACAGCAGCCAGCAGCATCGAAATTTTCTTGCTCATTGTCTTTGTCTTTTTATCGGGTTCCACATTCAGATTTCACACTCCATGCCGTACTCGGCCTTGTACAGGCGCTTGTATTCGTCCGGCTGCTTCTCGCGCAGCTCCTCCAGTTTCTCGGCAGGAACCTCGCTCAGTTTGCTGTAGGTGGCCGTCGTCACGGCAGGCGCACCTCCCTGATGGCCGATGACCGCACTCAGCTTCACCTGCGGCGACATGGCACCAAAAGTGCTTTCCAGGTCTTCCACTCCGATTTTCTTGCCGAGTTCGATGAACTGCTGTTTCTTGTCCTCGCCGATACGCTTTTCCGCGATGGCCTTTTCCACCGCCGCCGTGATGCGTCCGAGCTGCAGCGTCTCGTTTTCCTTGCTGAGCTTGTCCGCATCTTCCTTGGAGGCTTTCAGTTCCGCGAGCTTCGCACTGATGGCCGCCTCGTCAGCCGTTTCCGGCAGGCCCAACTGGAGGGCCAGCATTTTCTGATCCATAACTTTTTGTTTTTGGGGTTTGTTGTTCAACAATGGCAGGAGGCATTCGCCGTCCTTGCCGAGATTTATCACCGTGCCGTCCCTTTTCAGGACGATGGCATCGTCATTGGCTCCTATGTCCACCAGCGACACCTCGAACAGCTTGCTCTTAGTCACCGTCGGCCGTGTCTGGCCCTGCACGAGGTGTTCCTTCGCGTCGCTCAGTTCCAGGATGTCTATCCCGGCACTGACCATGCGCAGACTGCCGAACTCGTACTGTTTCTTGCACCGCTTCGACAGTTCGCTGGCCTCGTCAAAGACCAGCTCGCCGGTCACTTCGCCGTTCTCGGACTTCAGGTCTTTCACATAGCCTATCACATTGCCGCGCTCGTGCATGTAAAGCAGCACGGGGTTCCGGCAGTACTGCTCCACGTTCATGCCTGCGGTCAGCACACGGGAGCCGTAGCTGTTCAGGCTGTCGTTTGAAATTCTTACTCGTCTTGCACTCATTTCGTCTTCGCGTTTTGCGTTTTACGCTGCAATATTACACCGCAAAGGGCTGGCCGCCAAAAAAGTGTGAAACGGTTGCACACTTCTATGCAACTGTTTCCTATCTTTTTGGCGTTCAGCCCGAAACGCCGCAACTTTGCCGTAAGATACGCACGCATTCAAGATTTTACCAGATATGAAGAAAGCAGACATTGAGAAGAAGAAGTCGCTCGGCAGGGCATTGTACCTTTCCGGGATGGAGCAGACCGAGATTGCCGACAAGATAGGCATATCGCGCGTTACCGTCTCCAAATGGTGCTCCGCCGAGGGATGGAAGGAGGCAAGGGCGGCCAAGAGCATCACACGCCCGGAACTGGTCAACAAGCTGTTGCTGACAATTGACAAGCTCATAGAACAGGTGAACGCATCCGAGGATGCCAACCTCATCGCCGGACTGGGCGACAAGCTGGCCAAACTGTCGTCGGTCATCGAGAAGCTCGACAAGAAGGCCAACGTGGTGGATGCCATCGAGGTGTTCATGGCCTTTTCAAAATGGCTGGAGCACCGGGCGCAGACCGACCCGGAACTCACGCCCGACCTTATCAAGGCCATCAACAAGTACCAGGACAAGTATATAGTGGAAAGCATGGGCACGAGCCTGGGGAGGTGACGCATGGCGACACAGGCAGAGATTAAACAGAGGTATGCGGAATGGCAGGAACACTGCAAGCACATCCAGTCCATCACGGACACTGCACTGCTGATAAGAGAGACTCCGGTCGAAAAGGATAGGCGCATCCGGCGTCTGCAAAAGGACTATGCCGCGTTCTGTGAATACTACTTCCCGCATTTCCTGCAACTGCGCGACAAGGTGACGGGCGAAGTCATCCGTACCATACATAATGCGCCGTTCCACAACACGGCGGCCGTCAAGGTCAAGAACACCCCGAACCTGAAGGCAGTATTCAAATGGCCGCGCGGCCATGCCAAGTCCACCCATTTCGACATCTTCATGCCGCTCTGGCTGATGTTCCAGCCCAAGCGGCTCATCAACTTCATGGTGGTGGTCGGCAAGAGCGAGGACAGCGCCATACGCCTGCTTTCGGACATTCAGGCCGAACTTGAGTACAACGCCCGCATCATCGCCGATTTCGGCGAGCAGAAAAGCGTGGGGGACTGGCAGGAGGGCGAATTCACCTCGCAGTCCGGCGTGAAGTTCCTTGCCTGCGGACGCGGCCAGTCGCCGCGCGGCCTCCGTGAGCGTGAGGCACGCCCGGACTACATCGTCATCGACGACCTCGACGACGACGAGCTTTGCCGCAACGAGAAGCGTGTCAAAGACCTGACAGACTGGGTGAAGGAGGCACTTTTCGGGGCGCTGGATGTGGGGCGCGGACGCTTCCTCATGGTGGGCAACCTCATTTCCAAGACTTCCGTGCTGGCGAACATCGCGGCCACAAAGGGCGTGTATGTGTCCGAGGTGAAGGCGGTGGACAGGGACGGCAATCCCGTCTGGAAAGAGAAGTGGACTAAAGACGAAGCACAGGAGTACCGAGACTTCGTGGGCTACCGGGCATGGGAGAAGGAGATGATGCACAACCCCATCAAGGACGGCACTATCTTCCGGCACGACTGGATACGCTTCAAGAAGGTACTGCCGCTTGAAAAATACGACCAGCTCGTCTGCTACACCGACCCGTCGTTCAAGTCAACCACGGCCAACGACTACAAGGCTTCACGCTTTTGGGGAAAGATAGGTCCCGAACTCCACCTTCTCGACTGCTATGTCCGGCAGGACACCGTGACCGGCATGGTACGGTGGCTCTATGACCTGCATGAACGCACGCGTGACAGGGCGGCCGTCCTCTTTTTCATGGAAGCGAACTTCATGCAGGACATCATCCTGGACGAGTTCACCGAAGAGGGCAACCGCCGCGGCTACCAGTTGCCCATCATGCCGGACATGCGCAAGAAGCCGGAGAAACTCCAGCGCATCGAGGCCGTTTCGCCTTTGTGGGAGCGCGGGTTCGTCTGGTACAACGAGGCGTTGAAGGATACGCCGGACATGCAGGTCGGCATCGAGCAGACGCTTGCTCTGGAACGCGGAAGCCGTGTCCACGATGACGCGCCGGACGCGGACGAAGGTGCCATCTGGATACTCCAGAAGCATACAAGACAACAGATTTACAAACCGAGGCTTGGCATGAGGCGCCATTCCTCAAAAAACAGCTGGTAATATGTTCAGACTGATAAAGGATTTGATTTTTGCATGGCAATACAAGCGTGCCGTGAAAAAGGCCGTGAAACTTTCAAAACTCCACGGCATGAAGTTTTATGTGATTTACCTGAATGGTGGCTTGAAGGTCGTACCCAAGAAGGCTGTCAAGGAACTGGTGGCACGCCGCCGGTTCCGCAAAGGGGTGACCGTGCAGGACATAGAAAAACGCGCCCTGTTCGTGACGCATTAAAGGAAGGAAGTGCTTATGTTCATTACAGATGAGGATTACAAGGTGGTCATCGGCGAGAGCGCGCTGAAAGTGGTTTCACAAGTCAGTTCAGAAAACCGGAGCAACGCCGAGATGGAAGCCCAGGAGGAAATTGCCGGGTACCTGCGCCCGAAATATGACTGCGCGGCCCTGTTCGCCGCAGAAGGCGACGAACGCAACCGGCTCGTAGTCATGTACTGCTGCGACATTGCGCTCTACCACATGGCGGCGTCCCTGCCGCAGAAGATGGGCATGGAAATACGCAAGGAGCGTTACGAAAGGGCCGTCAAATGGTTGGAGGGCGTACAGGCAGGGAAGATTGTGCCGGATCTGCCGGTCGTACTGGACGAGGACGGTGAGCCGGTAAGCGGCACGTTCATTTACGGGTGCCAGAAGAAACAACGTTATAATTGGTAGGCTTATGGGTATATGGGAAGGAATCAGGCAGTATTTCACCGGCCATGACGACCGGATACTGCACACGAAATACGGCGAATTCAATCTCGCCAAGGAAGGCGACCGCAGGAAAGTGCGGAAGATGGTCGTAAACCTGCAACGCACAACTGACGCGCTGACACGGAAGGACATCCAGGACTGGCGGAACGCTTGGCAGCTGGCCATCAACGTGGACAGCCCGAACCGCAAGCCGCTTTACGACATCTACCGGGACGTGGACGCCGACCTGCACCTCTCCGGCTGCATCGAGCAGCGCAAGGGGTTCGTCATGTCGCGCTCGTTCAAGATTGTCGGCGCAGACGGCAAGGAGGTGGAGGAAGCGGCACACTACTTCAACCAGGCATGGTTCCGCCAACTAATGAAGCTGTCGCTCGATTCAGTCTATTGGGGACACTCGCTCATCGAACTGGGCGACCTCGTGACGGACGGGGACGGCTGCGTCTGCTACGAAGGAGTGAAGCTCATTCCGCGCAAGCACGTCATACCCGAATACGGCCGTGTCGTCACCGACCTCGGACAGGACTGGACGACCGGCATCGAATACCGCCGCGCCCCGTTCGCAGACTGGCTCATCGAGGCGGGACAGCCGGACGACCTCGGACTGTTCCTGAAAGCGGCCACGCAGACCATACCGAAGAAGAACGCGCTGGCGTTCTGGGATACCTTCGCGGAGATTTTCGGCATGCCCATGCGCATCGCCAAGACCACCACGCGCGACGAGAAGGAACTGGCCAAGATGGAACGCATGATGGACAGCATGGGAGCGAGTCTCTGGGGCGTGTTCCAGGAAGGCACGGAGATTGAGGTCGTGGAAAGCACCAAGGGCGACGCCTTCAACGTGTATGACAAACGCGTGGACAGGGCGAACTCCGAACTGTCCAAGCTCATCATCGGACAGACCATGACCATTGAGGACGGCTCCAGCCTCTCGCAGTCGCAGACGCACCTCGAAGTGTTCGAGAACCTCGTGGAAAGCGACCGCACCATGCTGGGCGACATCGTGAACAACCAGCTTATCCCGCGCATGGCGAAGCACGGCTTCCCGGTCAAGGGGCTGCGCTTTGAATGGGACGACTCGGTGGACTACACCCCGGAACAGCAGGTGGCATTTGAAGAAATGGTATCAGACCGGTATGAAGTAGACCCGAAATATTTCGCCGAGAAGTACAACATGCCGGTCGGGGAAAGGCGTAACGTCCAGACCTCCATAACCGGAAAGGAAGATGAAGCGGATGACGACAAGAAACGGCAAAAGAACGTACGCCCTTTTTTCGACTGAGCCCCGATGAATATTCGGGGCTGCACAGCCGCTATGCGGCATTGCTTGGGGACAGCAGGACACTGGCTTCCGATGACCGTATCGACCCAAGCCTGCGTGAAAGGCTCAGGGAGGCATTCAAGGTCATGATGCGTGCGCTCTACAAGGAGGATGGTTCGTCACTCCGCATCGGCATACTGGCGGAACCGGCCGCACAGGAATTCATCGGGGCGCACGCCGACGCGCTTGATTCTTCTTTCCGCAAAGTGGAGATGTCGGACATCATGCGCCAAAGGCTCAGCCGCTCGAACTACGTCTTTTCCGGCATGAAGGCTTTCCATGAGCTGAACGAGGCGTTCCCGTCCCTCTTGGATGAGAACGGCAACAGAAAGACGTTCGAACGCTTTCTGAAGGACGTGCGAAGCATCGACGCCACCTACAACTTGAACTACCTGCGCTCGGAATTCAATTTCGTGCAGGCTTCTGCGGAGATGGCGGCCAAATGGGAGGGATTCATGCAGGACGGCGACCGCTACTACCTGCAGTACCGCACGGCGCACGACAACAAGGTGCGCCCGGAACACGCCGCACTCCACGGAGTGACGCTGCCGATTACGGATTCCTTCTGGGAGGAATACTATCCGCCAAACGGGTGGAACTGCCGCTGTACCGTGGTGCAGGTGCGCAAGTCGCGTTACCCGGCCACGCCGCATGACGAGGCGGTGGCGCTCGGCGAGGAAGCCCTGCAGCGTGATACGAAAGGGATGTTCCGTTTCAATCCCGGCAAGCTGGAGAAGGCCGTGCCGGACTATAATCCGTACACCATCAGCCGGTGCAGGGACTGTGACATCGCCAAAGGGAAAGCAAAGCTCGCCAAGGCGTTCATCCCGGACAACGAACTGTGCCAGGCATGCCAGCTGCTGCAGAAGTGTGCGGCCGACAGGACTAAATCCGAAAGAGCCATTGAACGGACGCACTACCTCCATACGATGGAGCCACTGCTGAAAAAGTCCGTGACGCTCAATACAGAAGGAAAGGACATCCGGGTAGGCTTCACCACCTATGGCAACAAGCACCTGTTCAGCGACACATTCGGGCGGTCGTCCGTCCTGACCAGGGACGACCTGGCGACTCTTGACAAGGTATTAGAAACCGCCATATTCATCGACTCGTCACCGCTGACACATCAGCGCAACGACGGAATCGACCGTTTCTTCTACTATGAAGCAACCGTCAGAGAACAAAAGGTAAGGCTGAATGTGGCAAGAAAAGTGAAAATAAGGAAAGATGGACGGCACATCATCACACACTTCCTTTATTCCGTCAATGACATAAAAAAGAGCACCGAGGGCGACGGTTAGGACTCAATTGCCAGGTTGCCTTTCCCCCAATGCTCAAATATCTTGAAACGACCGTCATACCCGAAGCCTGCGCTCTTGCGAGCCGACATGTGGGTAACCCGTCGTTCTCAATGCAAATATACAAACAATTTTTCAAAACCGATTCATTATGAGCAGAATTATCTCTTTTTTGAAGGAAAGCAACCGGTGGAAACACCTTGCCGGGGGCTTTGTGGTTGGATTGTGCGCATGTTCCGCGTTCGGTGCCGTATATTCGGCTGCCGTGGCGGCATCATGCCTCGAACTGAAAGACAAGCTGCACGGCAGCCCGTGGGACTGGACTGACTGGCTCCTGACGGTGACCGGAGGTGTTACGGCAAGCATCATCTGGATGCTGCTCTGACAGGAAGCCCCGCAGGTCGTTTCCGGCTTACGGGGCTTCTTCGTTACTGCAGCGACTTTATTGCCACGCACTGGTACACCTCTATGTTCTCAACGATGTCCTCGTGGTTGTGGTTGGTGTCGCTCTCCACAAGGTCGAACTCCCTGAAGGTCTCTCCATCCATGCAGGCAAGCGCGGCATGTATCTCCTCCAGCAAATCGAACACCTCCAAGCTCTCTTCCTTGAAGGGGCTGCCGTCGCTCACGCTGCCCGTCCAGTCCGTCACCACGTGCAACGCGACTTCCGGCTCGGCGCGGTACTCCACGCCGTTCACTATGGCGTTCCACTTTATCGGCCGGAACTCCACGAACACCGCCGGGCGCGCCCAGCTTTCCTCCTGCTCGATGAATTCCACATTGTGGTTCCACAGGTCTATGTGCTTTATAGCACCACCGCCGACCTCCTTCAGACGGTCGCACAGCATCTGGTACAGTTCCTTTCTCATTTCCTTTCTATGCTAAAATCCATATTGAAATACTCGTTCAGGTTGTCCTCGATGATTTCACGGACGATACGCTCAACCTCCGGCCCTGTGCCGAGAAATCTCCGCCGGGGTATGCGGATGGTAGTCCCGACACGTTTGAGGGCCATGAAGCGCCAGAAATCGGCCTCTGTGGAAAGCTGCCGCGTCCGCTTGTCGTTCCGGCGTTCGCCGTTCTTCTTCCGGCCGAAACTTCCGGTGGCCTCGTAATACTTGTGCCAGAAAAAACGCTTCATCTTCTCCGTCACCACTATCTCCCCGCCGTCGTTGTGTATGGCCGCATACGGCAGGTCGGTGTAGAACGTGATGCTGTCATCGGTCGTCCGGCTCCTGATGCTGCGCCGCAGCGTGCCCGTGTCCACCAGTATCGTGCCACCCGGACGGGTCGGGCTTTTCCGGCGCGCCCATGCGTCGTTGAAAAAAGCCTGGCGTTCGAAGTTCCTGTCAAACTCGTCGCCAAGCTCCACCCGAATGTCGGACAATATCCGCCTTATAACCGCTTTTGTATCCTTGTTCATTCCGCTCATGTGTCAAAATTGAAATACAGCTGGGTATCTTCCGGCAGGTCGTTCTTGGGATTGGCGGACGCTTTCAGGATATTATAAAAAGTCCTCTCGCTGATACCATACACAGGATATATGTACCTCCGCCATATCTCCCTGTTCGGGACTCCCTTCTTGACGTAGAGGTCATATATCCTGTTGATGTCAGCGACGCGTTTCTGATAACTCACACCGTGCCGGTTCCCCATATTGCGATACTGTCAGTCCATAACCTGTTCACCTTTTGGCTTGTAAGGACGGATGTCAAGCGTCATCTCGCAGCTCACCGTCACACGGCCGCTCCCTTCACACTGCGGGCAGGTCTCCGTCTTGCGGATGAAACGCCCGGATACGATTTTGCCCGTGCCGTGGCATTTGCGGCACAAGGCTACTTTCGGTTCTTTTTTTACTTCCTGTTTCATTGTCATGTCGTTTTAAGATTCTGTCATACCAAGGGGGATGGGCTTCCACATCCCGTTCTTGTCCTTCACCTCAGCCCGGATGAACTGCTTGCTCACTTCAGGCTGGTAGCTTTCCTCGATGATGCGCACGCCTTCCAGGAATCGCGCGTCGCCGGTATCTTCGGCCACCTTGCGCAGCTGGACGATTCGGCTGGCCTTCAGCGTGCCTTTTGCATCGCGGCTCAGCAGCCGGAACACCATGTTCACCAAAGCCTGCGTCTTCTCGTCGTTGGCCAGCGAGGCGATATACTCCTTCACGATGGCGATGCCGTCCTCCACGGTGTCGCGGTAGCCGTCCGTCACATATACGCCGAGCGTGATGCGCTGGTCGCCCCTGCTGTTCGTGAACGTGTGGCTGCGCTGGTCGTCGCGCACCTTGGTCCTGAACAGGTCGGACTTCATTTCAAGGATGGTCTTGAAGTTGTCAAGCACTTTCTGCTTGCTCTCCTTGATTTCCTCGCTGATGCCCAGCAGCACGGGGATGGAGCGCTCAATCTCCTCGTCAACCATCTGCTTGTACATCTCGCGGTCGGCCTTGGCCTTTTCCTCGGCCGCCTTCTTGGCTTTCGCCTGTTGGAAGGCCTCAAATTCGGCCTTCTCCTCTGCCGTCATGACGACAGTCTGTCTGTTTTCCTCACTCATGATTGTTTTTATTTATGGTTCTACACTTATTCTTCTTCCGGATCTCCCCAGCAGCACAATTCTGATTCCGCCTCCAGCTCGAATTTCAACTGTTCGAGAAATTCCTCATAGCGTTCCTCGCTCAAATCCTTTGTCTGCTCGCGTATGAAATCCATCGCTTCCTTCACTCTTTGTCTCATGCTCATAATCTTAACATTTTGGGGCATTCGGGTCAATGAACACATAGGCCACCTTGCCCGATTCCGGTATCGTCTTTTCGTCTCTCGGTTTCAGTCCGCCCTTACGCCTGATGGAGCGCAGTTTCACGGCCAACGCCTCCAGCCCGTCCGGACTGATCCGGGCAAAAGGCTTGCCCGCTATCCGGGGATTCATGCAGAAGTCGTTGATGCGCGCCCAGTCCGTGGTGTCGATGCCGAGCTGCTGCATCAGCTTCAGGCAGACGCTGCGCTTCTTTTTCAGCTCGTCCTTGCGACCGGAAATCTTCTCCAAGGCCGCGCAACACTCGTCGTATTCCTTCCGGGTCATCTCCTTCAGGCTGTCAGTCCGGTTCCAGGTGTACTGCAGCACGATGGACTTCTTGAACTCCTCGCGGTCGCCGTTGTACGGCAGCAGGTTGAACGAGGCGTAAAAACGCGCAAAATTGGTCACTTCCTGTCTCATATCATCCTTTGACTTTTTTCTCAACTGAAAGAATGGCCAAACTTATCATCATAAGTTTAAATGTCTGTTCATCTTCGTCTAATAGACTTGTCTCTGCTATTACTGGTTCCTCTGTCATCGCTTCCCAAATTTCTTCAGCCTCCTCTGTTTTCTTTCCTCCTATCAAGAAAAGGTATGCATCATACTCGGAACGGTCAAACTCAAACAAGACTTTTACTTTCTGTTTTTCTTCCATAACTCAAAGATTAAATTGGTTTTCAAACAACACTTCAATGCCGCACGAACTGGCCACATCCAACTCCAGCTTCGCGCCCTTGCTCAGTTCCCAGCCGCGCAGCATGTAGATATAATCGCATCCAAGCAGCAGGGCGATGTCCGCCCGCATGTGCTTCCGCCAGTGCGCATCGTCCGGCAGACCGTTCTTAAACGGATTCACCGGGTCGAAGCCTTTCAGTCCAAGGAAACGCTCCGCATCCCCGAAGGCCGTCTTGCGTTCCTCCAAATCGTGGTGCGCAATAGCACCGCTGATGTAAACTTTCTTGCCCATATCATAAATTGTTACTGGTTTGTATCAATCCTTCTTTCCATACCACATAATAGGTGCCGGCCTCTCCGATGGCACGCCCCATGCAGTACGCCTTGTAACCCATCACGCGAACCTTCATGTCGCAGATATACCTCAGCCTGCGCGCCGGTTTGCCCGTAGGCTGGCTCTTGTCCTCCTGGCTGATGTAGATGAAGCACTTTTTCGGGAAACGTTTCATCAACTCTACAGCCTTTTCATAGCTGAATCCTGCATCGTCAACCGCCACCTGGAAAGAGTCCACAATGACGAACTTCGGTGACTTTGGTTTCCTCAGACGCTCCACAAGTTCATCATAGGAGTCATCTGTTACCACTCGAAACCTGCCTTGCACCTCATCCATTCCCAGATAGTCCATACGCCGCTGGAAACTTTGGTTCACGCCCTCCTCATAGCTCAGGTACAGCACCGGCCCGTACTTGCACAGCTCCTTGGCGAGCTGCATGACGAACGAACTCTTGCCGCTCGCGCTGGCACCGCTGATGAACCATGAGGCGTTGTCTGCAGGCTCGCCAAAAGGCTTGCTCCATTTCTCGCCCCACGGTAGCGTCACCCACTTCTTGGCGGCTATCTCTTTCGGACTGTACGCGCGCTTCATTGTCTTACTTTCCCTTTTGAAGTTCGGCTATCAGACGGTCTGCCCAAGCGACCGAATCTTCTATATCATTATCAATTGTCGTATGGCCAAAGTGTACCATTCTGCGCAGAAATATCTCCTTGGCCAACTCGTAATGGCGTTGTTCCCAATCCGGCTCGTTCTTCTTCTTCATTTCACGATGGATGCCGATAACAGCATCCATCGCCTGCATTTCTATCTTGGTCATCATTGTGCTGTCATTTTAAGTTTCTCAATCTCCGTATATACACGTCTCAGCCCTCCACGTGTCTTGCGCACTATCTGCGCTATGTCCGCGCCTTCCGGGGCGTTGGCCTTGGCCACAATCCGCGCCTGCGTCATCAGGAAAGCCTCGCGTTCCTTGCCATCATCAGGGGTGACCTTGCTGTAGCGGTCGCCGTAACGGCTCAGCATCTCGGTGTAACCTACCTTCTTGCACTCTATCGAGCGGTTTATCTTCTCCTTCAGGCCGTCGGCACCCATCATGTACCAGGCGCAGCACCGCTCGGTAGCGTTCCACAGAGCCTTCAGTTCCAGGAAAGCCTCATACTGCAGGTCGCCCGCCTCGTCCAGGATGATGAGCGGCGTTTCGATGGAGCGGAGGTAATACACCAGGTCATCGTACACGTCGGCATACCGCCCCTTGCTGTCCACGCCGAACTCGGCGGCAATCTTCCGAACCAGCTTCAGCTTGGTCTTCACCTGCGAGCAGTCGATATAGACCGCGTTCCTGTGGGTCTGCACATAGTACCGGGCCGTGAATGTCTTGCCGATGTTCGGCACGTCACAGAGGATGGCCGAAAGGCAGGATTTCTGTGAAATCTCCAGCTGCGAGGTGATGTATTCGAAAGTGGGTGTCTTGGCGGCCTTCCATTCCATGCCGCCGCGCAGGTTCACGCCCAGCCTCCGGGCGATACCTATCCAGTTGGCGTCGCTCAATACCTTGTCCGTCTGACCGTTCTTTACGGCACTGTACACCGATGTGGTGATGCCGAGGGAGGCGGCGTGCTTTGCGTCGCTCGGATAGTTCGCACGGTTAGCGGCTATCGCCCCCAAAATCTTCTGTTTCTGCGCTTCTGTAATCATAATCTAACGCTGTTTTAATGTTGTTCTAAAGGTCTTCCAATGCCCGTCTGCTACTGTCCATGTCCGGCTTCCATTCGTAATCTTCCGGCTCGTCCGGCACCGGGACGGGAGGCAGGGTGTAGCATTCCGTATCAGTTTCTTCCGCGTAGGTCTGCGACCCAGCCTCTGCCTTGCCCACTTTCGCGATGGCATTGTCTCGCAGGTATTTCTTGAAATGCGACACGTACTTCTGCTGCTCGATATAGTTCGCCACATCCTCGTCCGTCTGCTCGGCCATCACGCGGCTGTAGGTCTTCACGGGGCGCACCTTGTCAATGTAGCGGTCGCCCTGGAACAAATACACGTCGGTCGGCTTCCCTTCCTCGTCCGGCAAATAGTAGGCCGTCACCTTACGGTTGTTCGGCTCCAGTTCCTCAAGCACCTCCGGGCCGCTTATCCACCAGTCCTCGTGTGCCACGCGCACCGTCGAGTTACGCCGTATGCTGGTTTCCACCTTCTCGCCGATATAACGGCTCAGGGTCAGGCTGTCAAACGGGCGCAGGGTCGGGTTGATTTTCGCCACGAGCACGTCCCAACGGGTCATGCCGGGATATTTTTTCTGGTTCGGGTGCAGAGAATTGTTCCATTCAGCGCAGTCGCGGCGGTCGTCGGCCACCAGTTCCTCGAAGGTATAGTATTTCTTGTCCTCCCATGTATGGTTGCCGCTGTCGCTGATTTTCTTCTGGTCCACCCTGCGCGCGCCTTTGTTATACCAGCGGCCCACACCTTCGTGGTTCTTGTGGGCTATCGTGGTCTTGAACGCGCCGTTCAAAGGCTCGGCATATTTCTCCTGCGAGTTCTGCGGCGCGCAGAAGTGTACGAACTTGAACACTTCGCCGGCTTTCAGGAAGCCGCCCTTGTACTTGCTCATCAGGTGCTGCTCCACCTCTATGCCTGCCGGGATGCCCCATCCATGCCGTGCGATGAGCCGGAACATGTCGCGGAAGCACTCCACCACCAACGCGTCGTCCTTGTCGCGTCCGTAAGCCAGTCCGATTCTGCACTGGCTCACCACATCGTAGGCGTAGTAGGCATGCACGTACTCGTTGCCCTTCATGCGGCGCGGCAAGTCCACGTCGTCCATCGTTATCTGGCTCAGGGAGAACTCGCCGCCGTGGCGGTGCATGTGCGGCATCTGCTCGTGCATGAACGTGCTGTAGCCGCGCAGGGCGTGTTCTATCAGCATGTGGTTGGCCGGTTTGTTCAGTATGTTGCGGATGGTGCTTTCGCTGAGTTCCTTCGGCTCACCGTTCTTGTCGGTGAAGTCGTCCGGATTGAATACCTCGCCGGTTTCCAAGTCCCATGCCTCCAGCTCGCCGCAGACAAACCGTATGTACATGTCATGCACATCGCTTCCGTATGGCTGGTTGGGCAGCACTCTCAGGCTCAGCACGAGCCGCTCGTCCTTATATGTCACCTTGCGCTTGTTCTGGTTGCCGAACTTGCCGGTGATAAGGCACTCGTAGCCGAACTTCTTGTAGTCGTTCACCTTCCTGCGGAAGCGCAGCGTGCTGGCAGGCAGGTCATGCCCCAACTGTTCGCGCAGCGTTTCGATGACCTTGGCCATCTTCGACCAGTCGTATTTGTCATCCATCAGCTTCTCGCGCTCCTTGCCGCGCTCGTACAGCCTGATGCAAGTATTCAGCACAGAGGCGTTCACCGCATATTTGTGCGCCAATTCGGCGGTGGCATGGTCGCTTTTGTGACCGGCGGCCCAGTCCATGAAAAAGGCTACCGCTGCCTGGTCAAGCTCGTAGTTCGACATCACCCAGGCGGTGATGCGAGCTTCGTCGCAGCCGAACTTTTCTTCTACTTGTTCACGGCAGGCGGATGGAAGGCTATCAATGGCAACAAGGGCACAACTTCCCTTTGCGCCACCGCCACGCTTCATGACCTTGATTTTGCGGCGAGTCACGTTCTTCTCATAGGCAGCTTTAGTCATAAAGCCCTCCTCTATGAGTTCACGCGCTGAAATGCAAAGTTTGTTGTCGTAATACCCTAACATGGCCATTCCCTCCTTACTTCAAAGACATTGCCCAGTTCAGAATGTTTTGTATGCTCCTTACATCCACATTCTCGTAACGACGTACCTTCTCACCTCTATGGAACACGTCACAACCGCCATCATCAAGCGAAAACTCCAGTAGGACATTATTGGGCAGATACTGCCGCATATAGCGGTCGGCATCAAACAGGGTTTCCATTTCAGGATGCTTGACCATAATGATACCGCCACGTTCCATCGCCAGCTTGCGAATACGCTTGGCCAATTCCGTATTGCCACGCTTCTCGTCAAAACTGATAGCGTTGAAAACCGTACGCTCCGTGACCTTAAAGGCTTTCATGATAAACTCGCGGTCTTCCTTCTTGATGTGGATATACCGCTTCTTCCCGGTGGCGTTCAGACGCTCGGCATACTTTTCTTGACTTAAAAGCTCGTTCATATCTCACTTGTTTTTAATGATTAAACTTTGGTGGGGCGCGGGGATTCGAACCCCGACGGCTGTCCTACGCTTTCGCTTTTCGCTTATTCCAACTTTCCGGCCGCGCCTGCCGCCCCTTGCCCGTCTTTCCGGGCCGCCAGTTATCCGGCAATCTATTTGCCTTGTTCTTCTATCATCGAAAGGACAACCTTCCTGTCTTCATCCCAAAGCGGAAGCCCCAATTCGATTGTCCGTTTGACCACTTCCACCTCGCCGGCCATTCTTACCGCTTGATTGCGGAAATCGGTATCATCATACGTATGCGCCTTGCTAATCAGAAAATCAGTCAGGTCCTCGATAACCTTCTTTTGCCGTTCACATTTCATCTCATAGTTCAACACTCGCACATGAACATCGCGGATAATCCGGCTGCCCCCATATTTCTTGAAGTCTTTGCAGAACTCGTCCTTGTCCATCGATGTGTTCAGATAAACCGCATGGATGTAATCAAAATCCTCAGCTGTCGGAGTTATTCCCGTCCGTTCCGTAAATTCTTGCTGTGTCATAATTTCACTTATTTTATTCGTTAATACTCCGTTATAATGGGCTTCAAACTGCATCCGTAGCAGTTAACCAGCCTTTCTTTCATCCGTTCCACATAAAACTCAGGAGCGGTAAATACGATGCCGTCCTCTTCATTGTAGCTGAAGCTGATGCCGTCCATTATCAGCAGCATCGCAACCTTGTGCTTCACGCTCTGCGTTTTCCATTTTTTAATCTCGTCGTTCATATTCTTTAATTTCTAAAATTCGTTAATCTCGGCCTTTTTCATTATCTTTGGCCGCTCGTTCTTCATTGAACACGTTGCAAAGATAGTATAAAAATCTCATACCGCAAAACTTTTAGGCGTAATATTTCATACCAGAACGCAAATTATGGAAGAAAACATCAGATTCATCCAGATATTGGACGAACTCAAGCAGAAAGGAGAAGTCGCTGACTATGTGAGTGTATCCACTGTATTAGGAACCAACAAAGCAGGTATAAGTGACATAAAGAGCGGACGAAAGAAATTATCTATCGAAATGCTTCGCCGTCTGAAATCTTCATACCCCAATGTAAATCTTGAATGGATAATCATGGGGGTGGGGGAACCCTTTGCATCAAATAAAAACGAACCAGAAAACAACAGCCTTTCTTCCACATTTATCAATAAGATAGCAGAACAAGCAGAGGAAATAGGCAGACTTCGCGAGCAAATCGAACAATTCAAGCAGAGGAAATAGGCAGACTTCGCGAGCAAATCGAACAATTCAAGAGAGGAAGGGGGCACAGTGCTTCGGATGCCAATACTTCAGAGATTGCCAATGTCGGGTAGGGGGTATGCGCATCATCTGGGGGCACGCACATCGCCGCTGATGACATCCATGCGTACCCCGGTGATACCCTCCGAATCCCGCCATTCCCGGTGTTCCCCCTCGAAAAGCACCGGCACAAGTCCGTAAAGTATTGATTTTACGGACTTTTTGCCCATCCGACACTAAAATGGTATGGTATTTCGGGGGTATCTATCGGCACGTTTTTCGGGGCTATCGCTGAAAAAACAGTATTTTACCCCCTCTCTATCCCACCCCTTCAAAACCCTATTTTGTCCGTCCAGTTACCCATTCCTTGTCCGTCCACTTTGTCCTTCCAGTTGTCCTTCCACACCGAAATTCACGCACCAAAGCGAAAATCTTCACTTTGGCCTCTCCCCCTACCCTACTACACTACAAACCTCCTATTCTGTCAGCCCAAATCAGCCCCATATTCGCGCTAAAAGCCCGTATATAAAGGGTTTTACCGCATAGGCAATAAAAAAGGCCGTATGCAAACCATACAGCCCTCAGATGTAAACTCTCGGCAAGCCTCTCCCCTGCCCTACACCCTAAAAATTAAACCCAATGTAAGCCCATGTAAACGTTTCGTTTTGCGCGGCCCGATGCATCCATCACGCATAACTCTTTGACAGGCAAAGCCTTTCGCCGTTTTTCGCCGTTCCCATCCTTATACGTTTCGTTCACGTCGCCGTAAAATGATGAGTGATTTTCTCATCGAACATGAGAACTTCTGTCTTTTCAAACGCATTGCGGAACGAGCCGGAAAAATGGACTTTTTAGGAAGCCGTGGCTCACGCACCTTCTTTCCCGCGACCAATGCGGGCGTGGAAGCTTTCCTGAAAGAGAAAGGATATGCATCTGTGGAAGACATTCCCGCTTCATTCTGCGATACGCTGTTGAGGGCGTGCATCATAGAAAGAATCATGTACACTTACGACTTGCCCGAAACGCAACAGGAAAACAACGAACTGGACTTACCACTCATCTTCGAAAGCAAGGGAGATACGTTGGATGCCAACCAAATGGCCTTGACCATCGTCAACCGCCGGGCCGCCATCATCAACGAATTGAAAAACGACTCCGTGGAAAACGGCGTGGTACATCCGGTTGAC
>UMHM01041824.1_pt1 | contig 19705 bp, 15 predicted proteins | sample 1965501 | NCBI WGS metagenome assembly UMHM01 (sample SAMEA4836095, study PRJEB28245) | human gut metagenome | biome: gut microbiome; material: fecal sample | place: Denmark | collected 2008
TGAGCTTGGTAATAATTTTAGTTTTATTAATAGTGAATATAAAATTAAAATAGGCGAGAGATATTATTATATTGATTTACTTTTATTTAATATAGAATTTAATTGTTATGTAGTAGTTGAACTTAAAGTTACTGAGTTAAAAAAAGAATATATTGGTCAAATAGAAGTTTATATGAATTATATAGATTTGAATTTAAAAAAAATGAATCATAATAAAACTATAGGTATTATTATATGCAAGAAGGATAATAAGTATCTAATAGAATATTGTAGTGATAAAAGAATAATTTCAAGAGAATATATGTTAGTTTAAATGGAAATATTATTATTTATTTGATATACTATTTTTAGACAAAAAAAGAGAGGCAGTATTATGATAAAAGGAAAACCATTTGTTAAGTGGGCTGGAGGAAAAAGACAAATATTAGATAAGTTAAAGAAACATGTACCAGATGATTTTGATACTTATTATGAACCTTTTATAGGTGGTGGAGCCTTATTATTTGAATTATCACCTAAAAAGGCAGTAATTAATGATTCTAATGAAGAGTTAATGAATGTATATAGATGTTTATGTGATGAAGATAAATTTAAGAAAATGTGTAGTGTTTTAAATCATTATGAAAAAGAACATTCTGAAGAATTTTATTATGAAATTAGAAATAAGGATAGAAGTATAAGTTCATATAATAGACTTTCTGATTATACTAAAGCGGCTAGAACTATATATTTAAATAAAGCATGTTTTAATGGTCTATATAGAGTTAATAGTAAGAATCAATTTAATGTACCATTTGGTAAGAAGACTAAAGTTAATACTTATGAAGGAAGTAATTTAATAACAGTTAGTAATTATCTTACTATTAATGATATTACTATTATGTGTGTTGACTTTGAAGAGGCTTTAAAGAATGCTAAGAAGGGTGACTTTGTATATTTTGATCCACCATATGACTCTGATACTAGTACATTTAATAGTTATACTGAAGATGGATTTGGTAAAGAAGAACAAGTAAGACTTGCTAGAGTATATAAAGAACTTGCTGATAGAGGAGTTTATGTAATGCTTTCTAATCATAATACAAGTTTAGTTAAAGAATTATATAAAGATTATAATATAGATGTAATTGAAGCTAAAAGAAATATAAATTCAAATGGAAAAAAACGTGGTTATGTTGAAGAAGTAATTATTACTAATTATTAGACTAGAAATAGTCTTTTCTTTTGTGTTATAATTAGATAGATAATAAAGGTGGGAGAGTGATACTATGATATGTCCTAGATGTAAAAATAATGTTTTAGATGGAAGTACTTATTGTGTTAAATGTGGTTTTAACTTTAGTACAAATAATAATGGTACAGAGAATAGTTTTAATAATAATCAAGGTAATCCACAGGTGAGCAATCAAATGATGAATAATGATATGCCTAATAATGCTAACTTTAATAATGGGTTAAATAGTAATGTTACTTATGGAAATAATAATTCTAATAATCCTAATGCATTTAAAGTTAAAAAAAGTAATAATGTTGTTAGTATTATAGTAATAATTGTGATAGTTGGAGTTTTAGGCTTTCTTGGTTATAAATTTTTTACGAATAAAGATGAAAATACTAATAATAATGGAAGTAATGGTAATAGTGGTAATATAAATGGAAATGCTAATAACGATATTAGTAAATATGAAACTGTTGGACATTCTTTCCTTATTCCTGATGTTACTAGTACATATGCATTATTCAATTATAAAGGAGAAAAACTAACTAATTTTGTTTATTATACACCTTCACATAAAGGTTTTAGAAATGGTTCAATTCTTGTTAGAAATTTAGATTTTGAAGACTTTTTAATGGATGAGAGTGGTAAAGAATTAACTGTTCCAGGTGAATATGAATCAATTAAAGAAGATTATGTTATGTATGATGCTACATTTACAAAAGATAATCAAAAGAAAAATAATACTACTGGATACTACTTATCTTCTAAAGGAGAAAAAATATATAATAAGAATGATTATAAAATTCTTCAAACTAAGAGTTCAAGTTTTCCTTATGCTTTAATTCAAAATATTAAAACAAAAGAAGTTAATTATGTTAATGAAGATGGTACTAAAGTATTTAGTGTTGATTATAATGATTCAGCAAATTTTGATACTTATGTAATATCTTATGATGAAAAGTATATATCAATCTTCTATAATAATTATAATTATATAGTTGATATAGAAAATGATAAATTATTAGGTTCTTTTGCTTCTAATATTCAATATTGTGCTGCTACATATAGTGAAAAAGATAATTTATTAATTACTTCTAAATGTAATGATTCAGATAGTGGTTCTTTCTTTAAAGTAATTAAAAATAATAAGATTATAGATTCTTCTGAAATTGAAAACAAATGTAATAAGAAGAATGATAGTATGTATAAAAGAGGTAAAACTTTATTCTATAAATATGATAAATTATTTTGTAGAATAGATTTATTTGATGAATATTATATGTTTGATAGTAATTTAAAATATTTAGGTGATACTAAAGAGTATGGTATTATTTTAGATTTTAATAATTATTTTAAAGATGGTAAGATATATAAAAATAATAAAGAAGTAAAGAGTTTATCTTGTGTAAATGCTTTAGATGCTTCTATAATAGATACAGATGGTTATTATCGTTTGACTAATAGTAATAAAAATGGTTGTAGTGGTGATGGATTGATTTCATTATATGATTCTGATGGTAATAAAATAGGTAATGAATCATATTATAAACTTGGATTATTCGATGATAATGGATTAGCTATAGCTGCTGATAGTAATAGAAAGTATTTCCTAATTAATAAAAAAGGTCAAAGAGTAAGTGAAAGTTTTGATTCAATAACTAGTAGTAAAGGTGCTTGTTATGTTTCTGAAACAAATAATAAATTTGGTTTATTAAGTATAAATGGTAAAACTGTTGAATCTACTAAATATGATAGCGTTAGATGTGAAGGTACACATGCTGAATTATTAAATAAAAATTCTAGTGGTAAAATTAAGATTATTGCAATGTTAGATTTAAAAAATAATAAAAAGGTTACTGTTGGTGAAAACGAGACTTTATCTAATGCTTATGATGATTATTATTACATATATAATGAAAGTAAATATGAGTATTATGTATATTATAATAATGAGAAAATATATACTGCTAGTTATAGTAGATAATTTATATATGTGTGTTTGAAGAGATTGCATAAAAATGTATCTCTTTTTTTAATTATTTATAGATAAAATATTCATTTCTTTTGTGATGATTATGTGTTGTAATTAAGAAAATAATAGAGGTTGGAAGTGATAGAATGATATGTCCTAGATGTAAGGAAAATGTTTTAGATGGTAGTTCATATTGTGTTAAATGTGGTTATAACTTTAATATGAATAATTATCAAAATAATATGGTTGGTAATAATCAACAGCCAAATAATCAAGTGGTTAATAATAATCAAATGAATAGTAATGTTAATAATTATAGTAATAACTTTAATAATAACTTAAATGGTAATATTAATTATGGAAATAATGATTCTAATAATAATGATATATTTAAAGAAAAGAAGAAGGGTAATAAAGCAGTTATTGCTGTAATAGCTATATTGATAGTAGGTATAGTTGGATTCTTTGGATATAAATTATTTACTGGAAAAACTGGTGGTATTGGAACTAAAGAAGATGATGAAGTTAGTTTTGAAATTAAGGCTGATTTTATTCAAAATAACGATTTAAAGTATGCTATATTTGATTATAAGGGTAAACAAGTAACTGATTTTATATATAATTATGTTTGGATGTGGCAATTTACTTATGGTACAGCTGTAGTTAAAAATGATGAAGGATATTTTATAGTTGATCAAAGTGGAAAAGAATTAACTAAGCCTGGAGAATATTCTGATATTGAAATAAATGGTATTTTATATGATGCGACTTATGAAACAGATGGTAATAGTTCTTCTGGAAATTATTTATCATTAAAAGGTAAAAAACTATTTAGTAAGAGTGAGTATGAAATAGTTCCTCCTTTATATTCATCACTTACTTTCTCATTAATAAGAAATAAGAAAACAAAAGATGTTAGTTTTATTGATCATAATGGTAAAACAGTTGTTACTATACCATATAAAGATGGAGAAGAATTAAAATATGTATTCTCTGATGATAAGAGATTTTTAACATTATTCTATAATAATAAAAGTTATATTTTCAATTTAAATACAAATGAATTATTGCAAACAATAGATTCTAAGTCACTATATGCATTTGATGGTTATGATGAAGGTGATAAAATATTAATAACATATAATGTTAATTTTAAAGAAAATAAAGATGACAAAATATATAAAGTATTTAAAAATGGTAAACTTATTGAAACAGAAGAACTAGAAACAAAATGTGCGACTACTCACTTACATAGATTTCATGTTACTTTTAAACAAGGTATGGTTGTTTGTGAATATGATCTTGGTGATGAGATGTATATGTTTGATAAGTCATTTAAATATTTAGGAGATACTAAAGATTATTTATATATTTTAGATAAAGATAATTATATTAAGGATCATAAAATTTATAAAGATGGAAAAGAAGTTAAAAGTATACCTTGTTTAGTACGTGGTAGAAGTGATAAATTTAATGATGAAGATATGTACTTTCTTGCTCCTTCTTATAGTGCGAGAACTTGTGATGGTATAAAGGAAGGATTTGGAGCTTTATATGATAAGAGTGGTAATAAAATTAATAACAATAATTTTTCTTATCTTGGAAAATTTGATAGTAATGGTTTAGCTGAAGCATCTGATGATAGCAAAACTGTTAGTTTAATTAATAAAAAAGGTGAAAAGGTAATTACTGGATACATGGAATATAAATATTTTGATGGTTATTACATGGTTAAAAAGAATAATCAAGTTGGATTAATAGATAAAGATGGTAAAGAAATATTCCCTTGTGAATATAGTACTGTTGATATTAGAAGTTCTTTTGGTACTAAGATTGTTTCTTTAATGAAATATGGTTCTACTAAAATGTCTATAGCGTATGATTTAAAAAATAATAAAGAAATATTTAATGATGCTGGTGTTGTTAGTTTTGGAAATACATATTATTCTATTTATGATGAAAAGAAGAATACTGACTATTATTATTCATATAGTACTGGTGAAATGTTCTTTACTAGAAGCTATAATTATTAATGCAAAAAAAAGACTAGAAATAGTTTTTTTTTAGTATTTACATAGACCCCCCTAGGGTGTATAATATTCTTGGTGATTTTAATGAGAGAAGAGTGTAAAAATTGTGGCATGTGTATGAATTCATTTCATAGAACAGAGAAAGAAACTCAAGATTTAATAAAGAGACTTAATGTAATAGAAGGGCAAATTAAAGGTGTTAGACAAATGCTTGAGAGTGAACGTAAATGTGAAGATGTGTTAATACAAGTATCAGCAATAACTAAATCATTACAAAGTTTTGGTAATACACTTTTAAAAAGTCATTTAGAGACTTGTGTTACTAAAAAGATATTAAAGGGTGAAAATAAAGCAATAGATGAAGCTATGGATTTATTTAAGAAATTATATTAGAGGTGGAATATGCTAGAGATTAAAAATATAAGTGTTAAAATTAAAGATTCAGATAAACATATAATAAATGGACTTTCTCTTAATATTAAAGATGGAGAAGTTCACGCGATAATGGGACCTAATGGTACTGGTAAAAGTACATTATCTAAAGTAATAATGGGTAACTATAAATATGAGTTAACTGATGGAGATATACTACTAAATGGTGATAGTATTAAAGACTTAAAAGTAAATGAAAGAGCTAAAAAAGGAATATTCTTAGCTATGCAAGATCCTACAGTAGTAGATGGTGTAACAAATAGTGAATTTTTAAAGACTGCTAGTAGGGAAATAACTGGGGAGAATATTGATTACTTTAAGTTTCTAGATGAAGTTAATAAGTCAATTGAAGATTTAGAATTTGATAAAGATATGTTATATCGTCACTTGAATAAAGGTTTTTCTGGTGGTGAAAAGAAGAAGAATGAAGTATTACAAATAAAGATGTTAAAACCTAAGTTCATAATACTTGATGAGATAGATAGTGGACTAGATGTAGATAGTCTTAGAATAGTATGTGAAAATATTAATAAATATAGAGAAGAAAATAAAGATGTGTCAGTACTTATAATTACACATTATCCTAGAATACTTGAATATATTAGTCCAGACTTTGTGCATATTATGAATAATGGTAAGATTGTTAAAACAGGTAATATGGATTTAGCATTTGATACAGAGAAACATGGATATCATGAAAGAGGATAGTCATGGAAACAATAGATATTAATGAAAATAAAGAATTATATATAGTAGATAAAACTAATCAAAGTAGAACTTATAATGTAAGAGAAAATACTAAATTAGTAGTATATCAATATGGAATAAACATAGATAATGATATAATTATTAACTTAAATGGAGAAAATGTAGAAGTAGAATATCATTATAGTACTATTAATTATGATGATCATAAATATAAAATAGTTGTAAATCATAATAGTAGTAAAACTATAAGTAATATATATAATCATGGAGTAAATGTTAAAGATAATAAACTAGATTTTGATATAACTGGTTATGTACCAAATAAAAGTGATAAAAGTGAATGTAATCAAAAAAATCAAATACTTAATATTAAAGATGGTAAAAGTACTATACTTCCTAAATTATTAATAGATAACTATGATGTAGTAAGTTCTCACTCTGCATATATTGGTAAATTTAAGGATGAAATATTATTCTATTTAATGAGTAGAGGTATTAGTGAAAAAGTAAGTTATGACTTATTAATTAAGAGTTTCTTAGTAAATGGTTGTGAAAAGAAAGAAATAATAGAGATTTTAGAAAAAGAAATAGATAAGATTTGAGGTGTGTTATGAATAGAGAAGACTTTCCAGCATTAAGTGATAAATTAATATATTTTGATAATAGTGCAACTTCTTTAAAACCTAAATGTGTTATAGATAAGATGATAGAGTATTATAGTAAGTACACTTCTAATATACATAGAGGTGACTATGATAATGCGATGCGTACTAATAAAGAGTATGATGAGACTAGAGGAGTAGTAAAGAATTTTATAAATGCTAAAAGTAGTGATGAAATAGTATTTACTAGTGGAACAACAGATTCTATGAATACCATAGTTTTTGGATACTTTAAAAATATACTTAATAAAGATGATGAAGTATTAATTACTAAGAGTGAACATGCATCTAATGTGCTTCCTTGGTTTGTACTTGAAAAGATGGGTAAATGTACTGTTAAGTATATACCTCTTAATGAAAACTATGAAGTAACTTTAGAGAATGTTAAATCTTCAATAACTAAGAATACTAAAGTAATAAGTATAGCTCATGTATCTAATGTAATAGGAGACGTTCGTGATATAGAAGGTATTGGTAAGATAGCAAAAGAAAATAATTTATTTTTTGTTGTTGATGCTGCTCAAAGTGTATCTCATATAAATATAGATGTTGTTAAAAGTAATATATCTTTTTTAGCATTTAGTGGTCATAAAATGTGTGGTCCTACTGGAGTAGGTGTTTTATATGGAAAGAGTGAATATTTAAAAGATTTAGTTCCTCTTAAGTATGGTGGAGGCATGAATGAAAGCTTTGAAAGTGATAAATGCTATGTGATAAAAAGTTATCCAACTAACTTAGAAGCAGGTACTCCTCCTATAGCAGAAGTAATAGGTCTTAAAGAAGCAATTAACTATGTAACTAGTATTGGAGTAGATAATATTCATAAACATGAAGTAGAGCTTAAAAAGTACTTATTATCTAAAATTATAGATATGGATAATATAATTATATATAATAAGAATAGTGAAAGTGGAATAGTTACATTTAATATAAAAGATGTATTTGCTCAAGATACATCTGTATATCTAAATACATATGGTATAGCTATAAGAGCAGGTAATCATTGTGCTAAGATATTAAAAGATGATTTAGGTATTAAGAATACTTGTAGAATTAGTTTCTATATTTATAATACATTTGAAGAAGTAGATAAGTTAGTAGAAGCACTTAAAAATAGTGATAAATTATATGATGTGGTGATATAGATGAATAAGGAAATTAAAAGAGAGATAATACTTGATAATTATCAAAATCCTGTTAATAGAGGACTTATTGATGATAAAAGTTATATTCTTAAAAATACTAATAGTGATTCATGTATAGATAATATAGATTTAATGTTAAAGATAGTAGATGATAAAATAGTGGATGCTAGATTTGATGGAGAAGCTTGTGCGATATGCACTTCTGCTGTTAGTATAATGATTAAGAAAGTTATTGGTAAAACAATAAGTGAAGCAGAAGAGATAATTACTAATTATCAAAATATGATTAATGAAAAAGAATATGATAAAGATTTGCTTGGAGAACTTAATGTATACGATGAAATATATTTACAACCTAATCGTAAGAATTGTGCATTACTTCCAAGTAAAGCAATTATTAATATAATTAAAATATATGAAGATAAATAGAAAGAAGAGAATGTATGGAAATAGTAGGTTTGACAAAAGAAAATGTACTTAAGATTTCTGATATAAAAAAAGAAGAGACATGGATAAAAGATTTTAGACTTAAAGGTTATGAAAGTTTTATCAAACAAGGTAATCCTTCTTTTGGTCCTAATGTTACTTTAGATTATGAAAAGATAGTTTATTATAAAAGTAATGATGCAGATAAGAAAATAGAGAGTGACTGGAATAATGTACTTAAACCTGTGGTTGATGAACTTGATGATTTAGGTGTACTTGAGAGTGAAAAACATTTAGGTGGTATGGGAGTACAATATGAAAGTGAAGTTATATATCATAATATGATAGAAGAACTTGAAAGTAAGAATGTTATATTTACTTCTATTGAAACTGCGATGAGAGAACACAAGGATATAGTAGAAAAGTACTTTGGTAAGATTGTTAATATGAATGAAAACAAGTTTGCTGCTTTAAATAGTGCTGTATTTAGTGGTGGTAGTTTTATTTATATTCCAAAGAATACTCATTTAGATAGACCTCTTCAAAGTTATTTTAGAATTAATAGTAAGAATATGGGACAGTTTGAAAGAACTTTAATAATAGTAGATGATAACTCAAGTCTTCATTATGTTGAAGGATGTACTGCGCCTACTTATAATGAGTCTTCACTTCATGCAGCTGTAGTAGAAATTTATGTAGGAAGAAACAGTAAGTGTAGATATTCAACTATTCAAAACTGGGCAACTAATGTGTATAATTTAGTTACTAAAAGAGCTTTAGTTGACGAAGGTGGACTAATGGAATGGATTGATGGTAATATTGGTTCTAAGATTACTATGAAGTATCCTTGTTGTGTTTTAAAGGGTGATAACTCAAGTGGTACATGTATAACTATTGGTGTTGCTAAGAAGGGTCAAATACAAGATACTGGTGCTCGTATGATACATATAGGTAAAAATACAAAGAGTAATATAGTATCTAAAAGTATAGCTAGTGATGGAGGTAACTCTACATATAGAGGAAAAGTAGATATAAAAAGTAGTGCTAGTAATAGTGAAGCTATGGTTAAATGTGATACATTAATATTAGATGGTATTTCTAAGAGTGACACTATACCAGTTAATATATGTAATAATATAACATCGAATATAGAACATGAAGCAACAGTGTCTAAAATAAGTGATGATGTACTTTTCTATTTAATGAGTAGAGGACTTAGTGAAGAGAAAGCAACTGAGTTAATAGTACTAGGATTCTTAGATAGATTTAGAAGTGAACTACCTATGGAGTATGCAGTTGAATTAAATCAACTTATTAAAAATAATTTACATTTATAAAAGAAAAAAGAATTCAAAATTTTTGAATTCTTTTGTTATGCTTGAGTATTAGTGTTGTTTCCTTCTTCTGGTGTTGTTGGTTCAGTAGGAGTAGTCGGTTTTGTTGGAGTAGTTGGCTCTGTTGGAGTAGTTGGTTCTGCTGGTTTAGGTGTAGATATTTGTTTTCTTACATATATTGTAAGCGAACTTAATTGATCTATTAATGTATCTACGTGTTCTTTTTGACTATGGAATTTATAATCTCCCCAACTATCTATAGAAACTTCTGTATTAGTACTATAATCTACAAATTTAAGTTTTAATTTATTTTTGCTTGCGTATGATTTAATATTTGCGACAGAGTAACTTGATAAATTTTTAAGTGTATTTATTGTAGGTGTACTGTATTTACCTTGTCCAATTAGCGTATCTTCAAATAAATTGTTTAAGTCAAATGATGCTGTTTTAATTAGTTCAGGTGTTGATTTACCTAAGTTAATTTTTATTTCTTTTTTAATATCATCAATACTTCCTTGATATGGAACTTGTACTGCTGGATATCCTTTTGATTGTGGTTCATATACTTTTCTCCAAACGTTGTATGTTTTAAGTTGCATTCTTTGAAGATTAACTAGGTTAGAACTATCATTAAGTACGATTGATTTCGCTAAACTATAAAGTGATAATACATCTTTAGTAGTTATATTTGTTTGGAAGTTTGATTTAATCTTTTCAAGTATTGATATTGCTTGATTTGGATCTGTTAGTTTAGTAGCAGCGTTAGCAACTCCCATTATAACTTTAATTTGATTTTTTCCTCTTGTGAAATCATTTCTTGTTCCTTGATTCCATTCAGAACAATATCTACCCATTGATTTACCAGTAGCAGAGCCATCATTTGGTTTATGTCTATTTCTAGCAAGGGCTAGGGCTTGTTCACCATTTAAGTGTTGTTTACCTTGTTTTACATATATTGTATTATTTCCCCATTTTCTAGAACTATTTTGTTCACAAAATGAATATGGAACATCAACATCTATTCCTCCAACTGCATCTACTAAAGATACAACTCCTTTGAAGTTAATCTTAGCATAATAGTCAATATCTACATCATATAGTTTTTCTATTGTTTTAACTGCACAAGTAGATGAGCTTCCCCAAGTAGTAGTATTTATTCTTCTATAACTTCCATTTGAGCATGCTGTTTTAATATAAGTATCTCTTGGCACTGAAGTTATTGTTGCCCTTAGAGTAGATGGGTTAAATGTAGCTAGTAAAAGTACATCTCCATTGTATCCTGAAGTAACACCATCTTTAGATGAATCAACTCCTATAAATAGCATTGTGAATGGTTTATCTAAAGAAGCTGTTTCACTCTTAATATTTTCTTCATTTGATTCATAAACTTTTGAGTCTTCAAGAAGTACTTTAGTTTCACTTTCTATATTTTCATAACCTTCTAAACTATAGAACATATCTACATAGTTACGACTGAAGAACGCTGCGTCTATTTCTTTATTAGATAGGGCATGTAATAACTCAATAGTTGAATCATATTCTTTTATTTCATTAGATGAATCTAATCCATATTTCTTAATTAATTCTTTAGGAAGTATATTTCCTTCAATATCTTTAGTATCACTTACTATACCAATCTTTTTCTTTCTTAAATCTTTTTGAGTATTTAATGATTTATCATAAGTAACAAGACTACTATAATAAGTATTTGTTGTATCACTATAAGCGTCAATTGACTTATATATTTTAGTTAAATAATAATAACCACCAAATTCACATCCAATTATGATTACTGTAAGAATAGCTGGTATTAAGAATGACTTCATTGTTTTCTTCTTTATACTTCTAAGTAGTAAGTAACTTAAGAATAAGAAGAAATATACTAGTATTATTACTCCATATATTCTATAGAATGTTTCAACACCTTTATAAAGAATTAAAGAGTAGGTGAAGAAGCAAAGACTTATTAGTTCTATTAATAGTAGTAATAAGGTAGTGAATGTTTTTAATATTTTTTTCTTTCTCATGTTAACACTTCTTTCTAATTATTTCTTCTTTTCCTTTTTATCTTTTTTATTCTTTTTAGTTTTATCTTCTTTTATCTCTTCTTTAGTTTCTTCATCTTGAATTTCTTTTTCATCTTTATTTTTTTCTTCGCTTTTATTTTCTTCTTTTATTTCTTGTTTTTCTTCTTTAATGTTGTTTTCTTGTTTTTGTTTTTCTTCAAGTTCTTTTTGTTTTAACATCATTTTATGTATTTTTTTTCTTTTTTTATTATTTCTTATTTTAGCAATAAGTATACATATTAGAATAAAGAATACTAATAATGTTTCACCACATAGTAATATAATCATTTTTTCATATTTATTTAGTTTATCTTTTAAAGGTTTTAATGTTTCATCTGTGTATCTAATAACAGTATTAGTTTTAGTATCATAAGTATAATAGTCACTTGATCCATTATTCATATTTTGTGCATGAATAACTGCGTAATCACTATTATCTAATATTAATGCATCAAATTCAACATCATTTATAGTTATTTTTTTAAGTTTATAGTTATCTATTTCTCTATCTATTGATAAAGGATATAGTTTTAATTGATCAAGTTTTATTTCTTTGTATTCACTAAATGTATTAGTTTCACTGTCATATAAGAATAGGGAAGTTTCACCATTTTCATCTTTAAGACCAACTAATGTGAATTTATTAATTTCATTATAGAATGCTGGTACTTTTGATTCATTAATAGTTACTTCTGTTTTTTCATAATCTTCTGGTTTAGTAAGATTGCTTTCTCTTTTAACAATAGTATAATCTTTATCATTTATTTTTACTGTTATAGGATTTGGGTCTGTTACATTAACAGTAATATTGTATTTTTTAATTGAACCATTTTCCGCTTCAACAGTTATTGTGAATTTATTTTCTCCTTCAGTTACTTTGAATGTTCCAGTTCCTGAAAGGTCTGCTTTTGAATCTGATTTAGTAGCATTTATTTTTATTTCAGTTGTATTACTTTCAGCAGTTACTTTGTAGTCGGTAGTGTCTTTATTAAATGCAGGTTCTAATGTTAAACCTTCTACACTTAAACTTTTAAGATTATTATCTTTTGAATAACTTGCTTCTAGTTCAGCTTGTGTTATTACTTTAACTGTTTTAGAATTAGTTGAAACTTTTATTGTATCTTTATTTTTTGTATAAGCTGCATATGATTTAACAGAAATTGTTCCACTTCCTTTAGCTATTGCTTTAAGTGTCCAGGTTTTGGTTTTACTACTTGAGTCATCATAATCACCTACATGCATTATGTTTCCGCCTTTAACTAGTTTGAATTTCTTTGTGTCATAGTTAAGTGTCCATTCCCAAACTCCAAGACTCGAACCAGAAATTTTAGTTGTTACTGTGAATGTGTTTCCAACTACTACTTGACTTTTACTTGTTGTAACTTTTATATTAGCGCTTGCTGCATCTACTGTCATGGCAAAGAGTAGGGATACTATCAATACAGATAATGTTTTTAATATTTTTTTCATATTTCCTCCTATAATAATTTTTCTTTAGTTATATGTAATCTAATATCTAGTAAATCAAGAATATTTATATCATCACTTCCAACTTTGCGGTCGTTTCCTTTATTACTGTTAACGTGTCCTGCAATGTATTTTGCACCTGTTAATTTAGTTTCTTGTTTTATATGCATTCTAATATCTAGTAAATCAAGAATAGTAATTTTTCCATCACCATCTGTATCTCCTCTAACAGATAATGTATATGTTTTTGATTCAAGTAGAGTTGAAATTGTAACTTTGTAGTTTGTTCCAACTATGTCAGTATCTTTTATTTCTCGTCCTTTTAAATTTTTAATTACTACATTTCTTGCTCCTGAAGTAATTAGTGCTGACTTAATAACACTTGCTTTTGTTTGGTTTTTAATATTGTAAATATAACTACTATTTACATTTAAATTACTTTTGTTAAGTACCATACTTACTGTAGTAGGGTCATCAACTCTATAAATTGTAACTACATATTTCTTTTCTTCACCGGCTTCACTTGTTACTGTTATTGTTATATCTGTTTCGTCATCATCGATCTTTGTTTCTCCGATTCCTGAGATAGTTGCTTTATCACTACTTGTCTTAGCATCTATTGTTACACTTGTTGCTTCTTTTGGAATGTATGAGTCATAAGTAAGTATATCTTCATCAAATGATGGGGTTAATGAATATCCAACAACGCTTAATGATTTTAAATCATTATTTGTGTCTCCACTTTTTGGTAGAGAAGTGTATGCTGGAAGTGTTCCGTCTTTATAAACAGGTATGTCAAATATTAATTTAGAATTTAATAATCCACCTTTTTTATATGATTTGTAAGAGGAAGCTCCTTCGATTGCTGGGGCTTGAATGTTTGTCATGTATTGATGAGCATAAGGGCTACCTGCGTTAGGTCCAATATTAAATTTTTGATAGAAGATAGTTTGTTGACCTTTAGTAACGTAATTATTAGCAAGTGTACTACTTCCTTCTCTTATAGCAGTTTCAATATTATTCCATGGTTCTCCAGTAGTTCTACCAACAAGTTTAGCAGCGTAGGCTAGACCTCTTGTAACTGCTGAATATTTAACACCATCTATTGTTGTTTCATAAGCACCTATATTGAAGAAGTTATAGTATCCACTATATGTTTTACCTTTCCATGTGAATTTTCCTCCATCAGTAGATGCACTACCTGAAGCGCCAACTTCTAATCTAATTCGGCTTGCTACATGAATTGGACTGATTCCTAAAGATTTAGCTGCATTGAACATTGGTATAGTGTATTTATCATCTCCTAGTTTTCCACTACCAAATATTGATTTAATAATTACTGGGTATTCTTTTTCAAGATTCTTATCATAGTCAAGTTTTTCAAACATGAATATTCTATCTTCTGTTAGCCAGTTTCTAGGATCCATATAGAATGCTATAACACCGGCATTAACTCTAAACCATGAACTACCTTCAGCAGGAGTAGACGAGGTTCTATAGTTATCATTCTTTGTTTGCATATAGCATTTACCAGTTTCTTTATCTACTGAAGTAGTAAAACTTCTATTATTTTTGTCTGCATTAAATTCCCAGTTTGGATATTTCTTATGTAGGTATGTTAAATATGGAATATAACTATCTGGAAAACCTTTTGCTTTTAATACTTTTGTATATTCTTCATCTATTGCTGTAATATCACTTTTCTTAACAACGTAATCTTTACTTATATAACCGACTTTTTCACCATAGTATTTAATTTTATAAAAGTTTCCACTAGTACCAAGTATAGTTACATTTGCTCCGAGTGTTAAAGTTTCAATTAATTTTCCTTTGGAAGAAGCTGTTTTTCTTACTGATACATTATTTCCGCTAACTCTTGCTGTCCAATCAATTACATTAATACCAGCATAACTAGTATTTAGGAAAGTAACAAATTCACTACATACGTATCCCTCTTTTTCGTTGTGAATTATTTTTAGCCATTTAGAGTTACATCCTTTTCCTTCATAAAGAGTTTTATCAACTACTTTAATAGATGTTCCTGCATTAACTGATACAATTACTGAATTGTTAGTACCGGGACCTGTTCTAATTCTTACTGCACTTCCATTTATTTCTGCATCAAAAGCTGCATTTATATTAAATGGTGTACATAGAAAAAATAATAAAATAATAGTTAGAATATATCTTTTTTTCATGAGTACTCCTTTACATTCTTAATTATCTTTTATAATTATAGCAAAAATCGACATATTTTTCATTATATTTAAAGAATTTTACATATAAAGAATAATTAAAATATTTATAATATTTATCTATTTTCATGGAAAAAATAATATTAATAGTTTATAATAGTTACTAAGTGGGTGAATTTATGGATTTTAATGTTAATGGACATAATATATTTATTATAGTTTCAGTGTGTTTTTTATCATCATTAATATTTGTTCAAATGATGAAAAAGGTAGCTATATTTTTGAAAATATTAGATGTACCTAATGATCCTAGAAAGATACAAGAACATCCTGTTCCATTATTAGGTGGACTTGGAATATTTTTTGCATTTTTACTTGGATATATGTTATTTGCTCCTAAGAATGATTTGATGATTGCTATATTGATTGGTTCATTCTTGATTATGCTTTTAGGTTTATTTGATGATATGACTAAGAGTGAAACACCAATGCCTAATAAATATAAAGTTTTAGTTCAATTAATAGTTGCTGCGATAGTGGTATTCTATGGAGGACTTGAACTTACTAAAATAACATTATTTGGTATAACTATTAAATTTGGTTCAATACCATTTTTACCAGAACTTATTTCAATGTTAATAATAGTAGCTACAATAAATGCAATTAATTTAATAGATGGATTAGATGGTTTATGTGCTGGTATTTCATCAATATACTTTTTAACTATTGCTGTTATAGGTTTTATATTAAATAAGTTTGGTGGTTTAGATATAATACTTTCATTAATTATGTTGGGTTCAACATTAGGGTATTTAGTACATAATTTTCCACCAGCCAGAATATATCAAGGAGATGCTGGAAGTACATTCTTAGGATTCATGATTTCAGTTATATTCTTACTTGGATTTAAAACTACTACATTAACATCATTAATTATTCCATTATTAATATTAGCTATTCCAATTATGGATACATTATTTGCTATAATAAGAAGAAAATTAAAAGGACAAAGTATAGATCACGCTGATAAAGAACATCTACATCATCAATTATTAAAACATTTTTCTAAGAAAAGTTCACTATTAGTTATTTATGCTATTAATATATTATTCTCACTTACAACTATTTTCTATGTATTAGGTGATAAAAAGATAGTAGCTTGTTGCTATGTAGTATTGATATTTATTGTATTATTCTTTGTACTTAAAACTAATATAGTATTTGATTGGTCAAAGGGAAAAACTAATCAAAATAAAAAATTTAAAAAGAAATAATTCACTAGAACTAGTGGATTTTTAATTGTGTTAAAAAATATGAAGTGTTATACTTTTTATAGTAGGAGTGTAGAGTATGAAGAATAATGATAAAAAGATGTTATTTGGTATTGGTATAGTATTTTTATTTTTAGCTAGTGTAGGATTTACATATGCATATTTTAGTAATGCTATTGTTAATAATGAAGTAAAAGATCAAGTAGTTGAAACTGGTACTTTAAGTCTTCGTTATGTAGATGGAGCAGAAATAGTAATGCAAAACATAAAGCCAGGAGATACTATTACAAAAACTGTTTATGTTGCTAATACTGGAACACTGGATTCAGTATATAACCTTATATGGCAAGAACTTACAAATGAAATAACAAATGATGAAATGCTAATTGAAGGAACATGTACAAGAATCAATAGTACAACAGAAGAAGTAGATGGAACTTGTGAAGGTATAACAAGCACAGCTATCATATCAAATACAATAAAAGGTAAAGTTACAATCGAACCAAACACAATCCATAAATATGATTTAACTATTTCTTTCAAAGATATAAGTGCTGCTCAAAACTATAATCAAGGAAGAAAATTTAATGGAGTTTTGGGCGTTAAAGAAACTTCACAATTTGAAAAAGATAGTTGGGATACTATAGTAACTAATGTAAGAAATGGAAACATTTCAAACTATAATCTTGGAGATACAAAAGAAGTTGACTTAGGAGACCTTGGAAAACATAATGTTAGAATAGCAAATACAACAACACCTGAAGAATGTTCAACTGAGGGTTTTTCTCAAACAGCTTGTGGATTTGTACTTGAATTTGAAGATATAATTACATTACGTAAAATGAATAACTCACGTAGTTCTATTGGTGGATGGCCAGCGTCAGGTATGTACACTTATGTAAATAATGATTTATATAATATGTTACCAAATGATTTAAAAAGTTTTATCATAGACACAACTGTGATTAGTGGGCATGGTAAAAGTGATACTGATAATTTTACATCAACCGACAAGTTATATTTTTTATCCTCAAAAGAAATATATAGTGATTATGCTCATAAAAGCGAAACCGCATTGAATTTTACAAGGCAACTAGATTATTATGGCAAAATAAATGTAACAACAAGTAGTTACTCAGGAGCGATAAAAAAATATAAAACAATAGCCGAGACGTGGTGGGGACGTAGTGCAGTACTTGGTGATGATATAACTTTTGCTGCTGTCGCTTCTGCCGGTTGGCCTTCAGCATCTGTTGCTTGGTGGAATAGTGGTAATGGTGTTTCTCCTGCGTTTAGGATAGGTTAGTATAAATTTAAGAGGTAAAAATGAATGATAAGAAATTAATATTTGGCATTGCTTTAGCGTTTATATTCTTAGCTAGTGTTGGATTTACATATGCATATTTTAGTAATGCTATTGTTAATAATGAAGTAAAAGATCAAGTAGTAGAAACTGGTACTTTAAGTCTTCGCTATGTAGATGGTGCTGAAATAGTAATGCAAAATATTAAACCAGGAGATACTATAACAAAGACAGTTTATGTTGCGAATACTGGAACACTGGATTCAGTATATAACCTTATATGGCAAGAACTAACAAATGAAATTGCAAAAGATGAAATGTTAATTGAAGGAAATTGTACTAGAATTAATGGTACTACTAAAGAAATAGATGGTACATGTGAAGGTATAGATGAAGATGCTATTATATCAAATACAATCAAAAAAATATATTCAAAATCAAGAACTAGAAGATAGAATTGAAGATAAAAAGAATATTAAAGAATATCAAGACCATTTTTAAGGGTGTGCAGGTATTAAAGGCAGTTGTCCGATCAAAAATGCCTCCATTTGGAGGCGGCCAGTAATATGCCCTTTTAGGGCTACTTAAAATCCACTAGTTGAACTAGTGGATTTTTATTTACTTTAAAATAAATTTATTATAATATATATGTAGAATAATAAAGTAGGTGAAGTATGAAGAAGATATTTATTACAATAATTAGTTTATTTTTTTGTTTAGGTTTTGTAAGTGCTAGTGAACCTGAATTATTATGGGAGAAAACTTGGGGAGATGATGCTACTAATGAAATTTATTATGCAACTGATTCTTATGATGGAACTAATCATTACGCAGTTGGATTGAGAACCAATGATAATTTAGTTTTTGACGTTTATATTTCTAAAAATGATAATTTATCTTCAAGTCTAACTTTTACTGAAAAAAGTATAGATGATATTTTTACAATGACGATTTCTATGAATTATGGTGTTGTCGTTAAATATGATTCTAATGGTAATGTGTTATGGGAAAGTATCAATAAAAATTCTTTTAGGTTCTTTAGAGTAAGAGAAACATCTGATGGTGGAGCTCTAGCATTAGGATTATATAATGAAAAAAACGATAATAAAAATAAAGTAGCTCTTCCATCATTATTATTAGTAAGATATGATTCTAATGGTACTATTTTATGGGAAAAAGTTATAACTTTAGGTAATGGTTATAATACTAAACGTTTAATTTTATTATCATCAATAGATGTTGTTTCAAATGAAAATATTATTTTTTCTTTTGATGAAATTATTATAAAGTTAGATAAAAATGGTAATGTTTTATGGTCTAAACAACTTAATCAAGTAAATGATAACAATACAAAAATTAATATACGTTATGATTATGTTGATAATGATAATAATATTATAAGTGTTGGTGATTATGCTGAATTCTCGCTTGATGAAGATGGAAATGAAATTGAAAAAGATTATAAATATATAATA
>UMHM01093820.1_pt1 | contig 19625 bp, 21 predicted proteins | sample 1965501 | NCBI WGS metagenome assembly UMHM01 (sample SAMEA4836095, study PRJEB28245) | human gut metagenome | biome: gut microbiome; material: fecal sample | place: Denmark | collected 2008
TTCTTGATACATAATGTTTTTTACCTCCGAAATTTAGATTTTTGGGTGTAAAAAACTACGGCTTACCTAAGCAAACCGTAGTTCTCTACAAGGGGAATGCTTATCTCAAAAGCATATTCATGAAACTCTTGTCCGACGTTCTCGCAGGCTTAATCGGGCATTCGTAAACAGTCCCGTCTTCGTCGTAAGAACGAACGGCGTAAGTATTGCCTTTCACTACCTTGCCGTGATCGTCTTTCATTTCGTAAGGAACGACGACGAGTTCCGCTTCCATAGCGTCACCGAAAACTACGTCAAGAACGTTGTAGCCGTTTTTGTCGGTGTCCTTGTTGGGCGGTGCGACCTGAATTTTGATTTCCTTGCCGCGAACTACACCTTTAATGAAGTAGGAGTAGTATTCCTTACCGTGACTTTCAAAAGTTTCTCTTTCAACCATAATGTTGTTAGCCATTACCTTTCACCTCCTTAATTTTTCTTCCCGATAGTGCGGGAGATTTTCTTTGCTTCGGCTTTGGATTTGCCTTCGCCGAGTGCCTTCTTGTATTTGAACAAGCCGGCGTGATCGGACTGTGCCTGAAGATAACCGGAGCGAAGACCTGCTTCGTAATCGGTCAGTTCCTTACCTACTTTCGGCCCGTGTTCGTGAACTTTGTTTTTGCGTTCGGATGCGTAACCCTTCGCTCGTTTGGAAGGCACGCTCCATCTGCGTTCGTTGTTATTTTTGTTTGCCATAATGTGTTTTACTCCTTTACCCGTGTAGCCGTTAGTTCAGCATAAAATTATGATTTTTTGTTGCCCGTGTTGCCGTTAGCCAAGCGAAAAATTTTTATATTAAATTGTAGGTTTGCAAGCCGTTTTCTCTTTGTTGAAACACTTCGTTTCGTGCGACTTGTACTTTGGAAGGTGGCCACCTTTATCTTTCGAAAGTCCGCATAAAACAGTCGTTTTTCTTTGCCGAAAACAGACTTGCTTTTATATTTCCATAAAGAACGCGAATTCTCTTAATGGACGATTGAATATAACCGAAACGACAGTTAAAGTGCCGTTATAGGTTGATTAAACGCACATTTATGTAGTTTTTTTAATCAATATAAGTCCTTAAATATGTGCGTGTTTTGATACGTTTACCGTCAAGATTGTTTCTTGATTGAAACACGAACTCATAGTCGATGTCGCGCTCGGAAGTTCTGAAATAATAGGTATCGTCGCTTACAGAATGAACGTCTCCGCGATTGTTTGTGCAAAGAGAAATTTTCTGCTTGACGATATAGTCCGGGGTGCGATAAACGTTGTCTGCGTTTTGAAGAAAATCAATATCGCAAACGGGTTTTACAACAGCATGTTTTGACATATTTTTTTACTCCTTTGCCCGTAACCTGATAGCACAGTGATTTTTATTATTTCAACGCCGACTGCAAGAAATAAATCAATTTGTTGTTGAGTTCCTTCATATAGTCGGTGGTGAGTTGCCATTCTTCGGCAAGAACCGCTTGCGTATTGTTGTCAATATACAGCGACACATAAAGGATATAGAGCCTTGCAGGAGCGTTTTGCATTGCCGTATTGTATCGTTCGACTTTCTGAACGATTGCAAGCGGCTTGACAGTTTTGGAACTTCTGTCGAACAGTTCTTTCATTGAGTAGTAGTAACGAATTTCTTTTAAGTCGTTTCGGACCTGAACCGTGGTAAGCATTTTTAACACCTCCTATTTTTTGTTTTTTCTGCCGAACTTCTTGATGATTGCGAGCATTGTTTTCTTTTGGTTTTCGTCGCAATTTCCGAGCATCGTTACCAATAACTCCTGCTGTTCGTCTGACAGATACTGCTTTCCAAGATAATAATCATCTTCGACAAAAACTCCGCTATCGTGCCGGCCCGCAGCGGTGTATATCGGGTAAGAAATCGAGAGTTCGAGAACGTCACGTATAATTGTTTTTCTGCTTACGCCGAGTTCAAATGCGAGATTGTCCATCTTTTCGTGACGACGTTCGCAAATAATCTCTAAAAGCGCTTGGCGACGTTCTGTTGCTCTCAATTTTCTCACCTCCTTTGCCTTCGATGGCCTTATTTTCGCAGTCAACTGGGACACCTTTTGTCCCAATTAAAAAAGTTTTTGATATTTTTTTGGTTTTTTTGAAATAAAAAAAGTGCCTTGACAAACAGGAACCTCTAAAAAATGAGATTCGCTGTTCGCCAAGACACTTTTAAGCCTTGTATTTTACCTGATAGGTAAGTTACGAACACTTACACATAAAGTATTTAAGCCGGATTTACCTACTTTCGCTATTCCAGAACGACCGGGATTTGCTTTATGCACGCTACAATATTAAGTTAGTCCATCTTGATTTTAATCAGGATTTCTTTGTTATGCTGTTTACTGAATATCTTCGCTTTACAGCGATGACAAACAACAAGGATTGCGCCGTCTTTTCGTTGATAGCCTGTAGTCTTTTTATGACAACAAGGACATACGAAAGGAACAGGGTTAGAACTCGTCTCCAAAATTCAACCTCCTTTCCCCATGACACACAAAGAGTTGTATTTAACCCACTGCATTGATAGGGTTGGGAAATCCCATATCGCAGGAAGATTATCTTTTGTGCCTAAATATGAATAGTAACGAATAAGATGGGGCTCTCTTACTTTGCCACTATGCAAATTTCAAAAAATCAATAAATATCCTTGAGAATTTTAACTGCCACGCCTTGTATGGCAACATCATCGAAAAACATATCCTTCATTCCGTCGTTTTCGGGATGCAAACGGATTTTCTTTCTTCTCTTATCAATATAATATCTTTTCAACGTCGCCTCATTTTCTATGAGCGCGACAACTATTTGACCTTCTTCTGCCGTGTCTTGCTGACGAACGACAACCAGATCGCCATCATCTATGCCGGCGTTTATCATACTGTCGCCCTTTGCCCTAAGAATAAAGAATTGTCCGTTACCCAAGAGTTCACGAGAAAACGTAACGTAACATTCTATATTCTCTTCGGCGAGAATGGGAGTGCCGCAAGCGACTTCACCAACGATAGGTAAACGATTATGGTTATAAATAGCGTTTACTATTTCTTTTGTTTGAAGATCACCGTATCTTCCGCTTTTTTCAATTTCACCACGTTTTATAAGTTCGTCAACATACCTATATGTTTGAGGAACGGACAAGCCGACGGCGGTTGCGATTTGTTGAAAAGTAGGATAAACGCCGCTTTCAAAGTAGCAATCGTTAATCAACTTCAATATGTTATTGAGAGTTTGTTCATTTTTGCTTCTCATTGGAACGCTCCTTATTGTCTAAATGAGTTTCGTTTCTCATTTAGTGATTTTATTATACTCAAATCACTATCGAAAGTCAAGAGGAGAAAAGGGGCAAAACGAAAAAATTTTTAACTTATTAAAATTAAAAAAGTAGGAGTCGAGTGGCTCCTACTTTAATTTGTTAGACAATCGTTCCTTTTGCCAAATCTTCGGCAATAAAAGAGCAGAAGTAAAAAGGAACGGTTAGTAACTTTTGCTTATCATCAAAACCGTAATTGTTTCTCGATACCTTAATCGCAAACTCATACCTGTTGTGATTTGAAAACTTTTCCAAGGAGTTCAACATTCCGCGCCCTTTCTTAACGTCAATCGGGAATAACTTATTTTCGGATTCCACGATAAATTCAAGTTCGGCGGACAGTTTGCCTTTCCAATAAAAGAGATTTATACCTTGAGCAATAAGCTCGTTTGCGACAAAGTTTTCAAAGAATATGCCCGACAACATATTTTCTTTGTCGGGAGAAACAAACGACGATGCGTTTATTCCGCTTTGATAGGAAAACATACCGCTATCCGCAAGATACAAACGGAAATTACTATCGTTATCTTGAATAAGCGGCATAGTAATATGTTCTTTGAGTTGATACGACCGGTTTACAATGTGCGCCATTGTAAGCCAATCAATGGCAGTTGCAAAGTCGCGAGTTTTGCTTTTTTCTTCTATAAGCCCCGGCGAAAAATTCTTTGATTCTTTATTGAGTTCTTTATATATATTTGAAAACAATGAACGCGAACGCAAGATGGCCTCTCTGCTTGCTTGATACAATTCCATATCGGCAAGATAATTGTCGTACAGAACTTTAAGAATCTCCCTTGCTTCAAAAAGATTTTGCGTTGTAATATAAGTATCAACGACTTCGGGCATTCCTCCAACAAGCATGTATTTATAAACCTGCTCCAACGCAAGCTCATGAACACTTGTATCTAACGCTTTCTTTTCCGAATATGCCTTTCTAATTCTTTGATACAGCACTTTGTTGCTATTCAAAAGAAACTCTTCAAAAGTAAGCGGATATATTGTAATTTGATTTATCTTGCCGACAGGAAACAAAAATTTAGAATTGTTTCCCGCGCCCCGCTTATTGGTTTCTCTTTGAAGTTTTATTCTTACCATAGAGCCGGTTGCAATAACCGGGATTTCCTTGAAATCTTGGCAAAAATACTTCAATGCAGAGATAATATTCGGACATTCTTGCACTTCGTCAAAAATCAATAAGGTTTTGCTGTCTATTTGCCTGCCTTTTTGGAGAGATATGAACTCAATAATCTTTTCTGCGTTTGCGGTAGAAAAGCAAAATTCACGAATTTCATCTTCTTTCTTGCAGTCAATATAGATATAACTATCTTTATAATACTTGTCGGCAAAAATATCCTTAACCAAATAAGTTTTGCCAACCTGACGTGCGCCCCAAACAATCAACGGTTTTCTATTTGTGCTTTTATTCCATTCTATAAGTTTTTGTGTCGCCAATCTTTCCATAACTATCGCTCCTTTCGTAATCTAATTATACACGAAATTAAATTGTTTTGCAAGAGTTTAGATATATTATTTGCACCTTTTTTGGTGTTTTATATGGCATTGTTTGCACCTTTTTAAGTGTTATTTTGTCGATTGTTTGCGCATTTTAACGCTTTTAGCAAAAAATTGTGTGTTTAATTTCGACATTCAACGAGCAACATAATAAGCCTTTTTGTTTATAGTAGCTGTATTTACAATTTCCTTTTGTCTTTCGGGGGTATAGCCTAATCGCCTGCATCGACTGGTCAAGGCTCACAAAAAATAATCCGATTTCAAAGGTAAAAACATCTTAACATACAATTGATGACAACCGTATGGCATATTTTGAAGAAAAAATAAAAACTATCACTATGCTATTTTTTGCTCGTCGCTCCGCTTTTTCCTTGACAAGTCGCTGCATTCGATTATTCTCGCCCCCTGTCGAAAGACAAAATGAAAAATGCAAGGTGGTGATTCTGCACGAACCATTGTTCAACCCTTCGGATGCCATTGTCGGCATCTCGCCCGAGGGGTGTTTATCCATTGAAAGTGGAAAAAATGACTTGAAAGTAGACTTTCAACCATTCACACTTTTTTCTCGAAGTGTGCTAACGTTGATTCAGAAGTTAGCGAGCGATATGGAAATCATCGTCCGATAGACTTCAATTCAACAAAAGGAGGTTCAAGGCAAATGTTAAGAAGCATCAAAAAAGCATTCGATATAATCAAAGCCGAAGACGCAGAAACTGCCATTACCGTTCACACTATCCGAACTTGGTGTAAACAAGGCAAAATTAAGTGTCTGACTGCCGGCAACAAGGTTCTTGTTGATATGCAAAGCCTCTTGGATTATATCGCAATCAAAACAGACAACACGGAGGTATAAAATGGCATACTCAAAAATTACAACAAACAAACGCGGCGTTTTACAAGCTAAAATTCAAGCGTATGGGTTAGATCCTATGACGGGGAAATCGAAGTTGTATGTCAAAACCGTTCATAACACAGACAATCTTTCCGAAGCAAAATTCAAAAAGTATGTTGCAAAAGCAGAAATTGAATTTGAGGAAAGCATAAAACTGACGGGAAAGACATCTGAAATCGAAAAAACTTCAACAGACGGAGTTCTGACCTTTACGCAGCTTGTAAAAGAATGGAAAACGTCCGTGCTGCAAAATCTATCAAGAAATTACTATGGCAGAATATGCGTTACCGAAAAACTATTTACGAGTTTTTTGGTCGAACATCATCTTGCCGATAAACCAATCTCGGAAATTACTGTTCGACACGTTCAGTTGTTCCTTAATTCATTTTGTTCGGGCGAAGAAATCCCGTCCGGCTTGGCAAAACTGAAAAAGCCATTGCCCGATACTATAAACGGCAGGCAAATGATAAGGGATAACGTCATAAACACGAACAGTTTATATAGACTGAAACATCTCGACGGGGCAATCAGAGTTCAGACGGCAAAGAACATCTGTGAATATTGCCGCTTGAAATTTGACGACTATTTTGAGCCAATCTTCAAGATAAAGGAATGTTCGCCCGAAACAATAAAAGGACATCGAAGAATACTCCGAACTCTTTTTAATGAGGCTGTCAGGTATGAATGGATTGCAAAAAATCCCGTATGCAAGACAAAAGTTGGTGCGTCGGCAAAAAACGGCAACATTTCGATAAAGCCAGTCGAAGAAAAGGAAGTGTTTTCGCTCGCAGAAGTAAGACAATTCATCAAACTTCTTGACGAATTACCCGACGATTTGATATATCGACGCGTTACGTTGAAATTTGTGGTCTTAACGGGTGTGCGAACAGCCGAATTACACGGTTTAAGATGGGCTGACTTTGATTTTGACAAGAGAATTGTCCACATCAGACGTAACAGACTTGCGACCGAGGGCTTTGGCATCTACGAAAAAGATCCGAAATCAAGAACGTCGAAACGCGATATACCGCTTCCGGCTGAACTGATGGACGACCTTAAAAAGTATATGGACTGGTTCAGGATTGCCGACGATGAATTTGACAATAAATTAGACGAATACTACTTTTCCGTCAATATATTGAGAGAGCCTGAAGGTGTATCCAGCACGGCACAATGGCTTGCTAAATTCGAGGCAAAGCACGGTCTTAAAAAGGTTTCGCCACACGGATTAAGGCATACATATTGCAGTATTCTTTTGTCTCAAAATGTGCCTATTCAGACAGTCAGCAAATATCTCGGACATAGCGATTCGACCATAACTCTTGAAGTTTACAGTCACTTTATTCCAGACACACAAGAGCGAGTCACCGATGCGTTGAGCAATTTGTTTAACGACTAAGCGACTCGCTTAGATTTTATAAGGAGAAAACGATAATGTATTTACCACGATTAAGAAGAATAGCAGACGTATTGAACGAAGTAAAACAAGTCGATCCCGACACTTGTCTTACTCGCAGTATGTTGATTGAACTAATGAAACAAGGCGTAATAACGCCACTCAAATATGGCAACGCTTGGGTTGTCAATATGGACGAATTGCTGTTGTTTGTAAACGGCAAAAAGGAGAAGTAAAATGAAATATATGACGTCAGGCGACATTCACAGAATGTTTAAGCAAGAAGACGAAGGCACAATCATAAGGCGTAATAACGTTCGCAGAATCGCTCTCGAAAACGGGATTAAGAATACGCTTACGCAAAACATAATCTTGATTGACTCAAAAGATTTCTTTGAGAAAGTGAACCCGTATGATTTGCAGGCACACGAATACAAGATACCCAAGTTAAGGTGTATTAAAGATTGTGCGAGAGAGTGGAACAAACATCGAAAGACGGGCGACCGTTTTATACACGCCGATGAAATACGTGATTTTCTGAAAACAGACACGACGGTATTTAAGTATAAGTTCGGCAATAAGTGGATTGTAAACTACGACCAACTTTTGCCACACCTCAAGAAAATAAACCGCCGAGAAAGCAAATTATGGAAAGCATATATGGCGCGTATAGGTATAAAAAAATCAGTCACTCCACGCAAGAAGTGACTGATGGTTAGTGGAGAACTATTGAAAAAAGTTAAAAAATATGATATAATAAAACTATTAAAAATAGAGCAACGGCAAAAAGCAATTCTATTGAGGCGGCAGGATAATCTATGGAAGATAAAAAAATCCATTCAAATATTATTAAACAAGTTTGTAAAGAGATTTTAATCCCATTAGGAGTTTTTCAAAAAGGGACATCTCGGTTGTATTTGGACGATAACGATTATTTTTTCACAGTAATAGAATTTCAACCATCAAGTTGGAGTAATGGAACTTACTTGAATATAGGTCTTACATTCTTGTGGGATAATAAACCATCCGATACGTTGTTTTTTTCTTTTTCTCGGCAACCCGCAGCACGATATGGACAGTTTGTGGAATATATAAACGAAACACAGTTTAGAAAAGAAATAACTAAATTGGTCAACACGGCAAAGGATGAAGTATTATTTTATAGAAAATTAAGGAATGTAAAGTTTGCAAAAAAATGGATGCTCAGTTATATAAAAAGATTCGATGATGAAAAAGCGGCGAGATTCGGGTTCGACATCGCCAATATATGTCTGTTGAACAACGAAAACGAATCTGCAAAACATTATAATGAACTCTACTGTCTTAGAGAACGAAACGTTGAGGGACAAACAGACTTTGAAGATTTAAGTAAAGAGCATCTGATATCTAATATAAAGGCAGCAAGAGAGATTTGGCATCGTAAAACATCAATGAGCAAAATGCCTATCTCACCAATATATGATTGATAACAAACAAGTCTAATCGAGGTGTTAGAAATACTATAAGCAAACGAACGACCGCATTCTCAAGAATGTAGTCGTTTTTTTATTGATTAAGTTTTCATTGAGGTGAAAAATAAATTGTTGTGCAAGTAAATTGTGGGAAGAGTTTATGGCTCGTATAGGTATAAAAAAATCAGTCACTCCACGCAAGAAGTGACTGAAAAAATGGCCTGCCTGATTGGAGTCGAACCAACGGCGTTCCGCTTAGGAGGCGGACCCTCTATCCTACTGAGGTACAGGCAGATATTTGATATTTTAGCACGATTTGAAAGTTATTGCAAAAGATTTTACAATACCGAAACAATACCTAAAACAATACCAAGTATTACTTTCTATAAGCCAAACCACAATATTTAGTTGTAAATACTATATCATAACTCAATATGTTGTGTTTTTAACCGAGTTAAGCGCTCCCTTAGGAGGCGCACGCTCATATCCAACTGAGCTAATCCGACATCTCTTTTATTGTACTCTGATTGACCGAAAAATCAATGATTTGAAGTTGCTTGAACAAAAGAAATTCAGCAACCCGAAAGATAGTCAACGCATTGAAAATCCTGCCAAAACTACACCGAAATGACATTGAATACAATATATCTTGACGCATACCGTCAAAATAGAACATATTGCGGTTTTTACAGGTCAAGTCCGCACCTTGGGATGTTGGTGCTACATTTTACTGAACCACGCGAACATGTTGCACACGAAAGCAATTTTGCAGACGAGCGCTTTTTGTTTGATTATAACACTCAAAGCGACGTTCAGTCAATCGTTTGCGTCAAGCCGTCGCGAAATTCCGTCGGAGTCATTCCGTACAGGCGCAAAAACTGCCTGTTGAAGTAGCTTATGTTCTCAAAGCCCACTGCCCGTGCAATGTCGCACACCGCGCGATTGCCGCTCGAAAGCATCCTTTCGGCGTTAAACAGCCGCAGACGGTTGGCGTAATCGATGACGGAAAAACCCGTAAACGCCTTGAACAATTTCATAAGATAAAACTCGCTGTAACCGCAGTGCCCGGCTACGTCGGCGACCTCTACCCTGCCGGGAAGGGTTGCCGCGACGTAATCGATTGCCTGTCGTGCGGCATGGGTGCGTTTGCGGTCGGTAATGCTCGGCGAACCGACTGTGGCGTGCGATTGAAGCAATGCAAGCAGATTGCCGACTTCAACGGCTGTTTCGTCGGAATTTGTGCGCGCACCGAACAAAGCATTTATCGTTGCGCCTATTTCGTCGGCGTTGTCACCGTGCATATGACAGGCGGGCGCACTGCCGTTGAAAAATGCCGCATACCTGTCGACGCCTACAAAGTCCCGACTGTTTGACGCAAGACGGAAATTGAGCAACACCGCATGCAAAGTGACGCTTTGACTGCTTAAAGCACTGAAAGCGTGCATACTGAACGGCGGAAACACGCACACATCGCCTTTTGTTGCGGTGTAATTTACGCCGTCGCAACACACGGTAAGCGTGCCGTCGCAAACCAGGACGACCTCCAGTTCCTCATGTCTGTGTACGGGATAAAAGGGGCAAACGTCACACCTTTCCGCTACGTAGCGCGACAAGAAAGCCCTGCCGCCCGAAGAACACAGCACGTTAAAATTTTCGTTTTGTTTGCAGTGAACAGCAATTGACATACGTCTAAACCTCGCGTTTGGTTCAGCCCTGAAGCCCCTTTGCCTGACGTTCCATATCTTCGATTACTATGTCGTAAATTTCGCCGAGGGAAGCGCAGTATTCCAGTACCTTCCAGGGTTCGTTGGTGTGAAAATGCAGTTTGATGAGTTCGTCGTCGCCGACAACAAGAAGACAGTCGCCATTGAGGTTGGCGTTGATGTAGTCGATTATTTTTTGGTCGCTGAGGTTGGTGCCTTCAAGCAAAAGTTGCGTGTCATACTTAAATTCAAGCATAATTTTCTCCTTCGGGCTGTCCGTTTTCGGACAGCCGCTGTTAATTTTACCTGCCACACAAAATCACGGCAAAACAATTCGACTGCATGGACATAGCAGGCATTTATTGTCACTACGCTCTACGGGCGAGCAGCACCACCGTTTCCACCTGGTCGGTGTTTGGAAACATGTCGTAGGGGGTTGCCGACAACACTTCAAAGCGCGACGTAAGCATTGACAGGTCACGCGCAAGAGTTGCCGAATCGCACGAAATGTAGGCTACGTTGTTGAAATTTGCTTTGCAAATTGTGTTGCAAATGCCCTCGCCGAGTCCCTTACGAGGCGGATCCACCACCAGGGTCATACGCTTTCCTGCGTTTTGTGCGGTAAGCCGAGGCAAAACTTCGTTGGCGTCGCCAAGTATGTTTGTAAGTCTCGGGCTGTGGTTGAGCGCAGCCATTTCGTCAGCGTCTTTGACGGCGGACGGCACGATTTCGACGGCATACGTGTCGTAAGCATCACTGCAAAGCACGTTGGTAAGCACTCCGACTCCGGAAAAACAGTCAACCAGCACTTCGGTGTCGGCAACGTCAATCATCTGTCGCACTTGCGTGTAAATGGCGTTTTTCACTTCGTTGTTCACCTGGAAGAAACTGTCGGGGCGCAGACGGAACGTCGTGCCGAGGTGAGTGCTTTCGATATATCGAAGTCCTGCAATGTGGCGGGTGATTTTACCAAGAATAACGTTGTTTTTACCGCTGTTTATGTTGACGAAAAGCCCTACTTTGTCAAAGTTTTTCGACAACGTATCGTAAAATTCCGTCAAATCATGGGCAAACTCGCCGTTGCTGACGACGACTACCAGCAGTTGTCCGTCAATGTACCTTGCAACAATATGTCGCACCTCGCCGCTAAACGTTTTTTCGTCGTAGGGGGCAATTTCGTTTTGGTTAAGGTAGTCGCGAAACAGTTCCACCAGTTTCTTACTCCACAAACCGCCCAACAGACAGTTGTTCATGTCAACTACTTCGTGGGTGCCGCGTTTGTACATACCTATCTTTACGTTGCCGACAGTTCCCGACACGGGCAGACTAAGTTTGTTGCGATAGGCAAACACATGCGGCGACGGTACGCAACGTTCCACCGCCACTCCGTCCAGTTTGCCGATTTTGGTAAGGTTTCGCTGCACCTTGCGTTGCTTAAAGGACAACTGCTCGGCGTACTTCATGTGCATGAGCGAACAACCGCCGCAAACGCCGTAGTAGGGGCAACGCGGTTCTTCGCGCTTCGGCGAGCGTTCGACAACCGTCACTACGTCGCCGTAGGCAACTTTGCCCTTTACATGGTTTATTTTTACTTTTGCCCGTTCGCCGACGCACAGAAACGGCACAAACACCGTTACGCCGCCGGCAACGCCTACCGTTTCGGCATTGCCGTAGTCCTCGGCGACAAAATCTACAATATCGTTTACTTTCATAATTTTTCTACACTTGTATCGCAAAACCGCTACGTCAAAATTTTCGTTTTCCGCCGTTTGCCGCACACTTATTTGCAAAACATGGGGTGTGACGTCATCACCAATAATATTTGTGAGGCGGTTTTACCGCACTGCCGCAAAAAATTTTCGTCCCGAACGGCAATGCAGTTCTGTTATCTGCGCTTATTATAACACAAAAATGCTTTTTAGTAAAGAGCGTTTGCGCAATTATGTCCATTTCATGCAGTTTGGCGTTGTCCGATTCGGTAAAAGGCAGCATATGCGTTGTCCAAAAGTCGAAGAAAATCTGCATCGTTGCCCAAATTTACTGCATCGACCTGCCCGAACGGTTGCCTCGGACCGGGTGCGCCGTGCGTCACGACAAGTAAAATGCGCGTCGAAAAAGCGTTGCCCTGCAAGGACATCCCCATACTTCCGGAAAACATCGGGCCCATATATGCAACGCAACCGAAAACATAAATCTACAAAAAAAACGAGGATTTTTCCACACGGAAAAGTCCTCGTTTTTATATTTATTTTCTGTTTTTTGTATTCAAAATCACTATACGTATCGATTTTTTTATTACAGTGCAGTCTGACGAACACCACTACCCTTCATCAACTGAGCTCAAACATACCCGTGTACAGTTGGTAGTACTTGCCGCGTTGTGCAATAAGATCGTCGTGGCTGCCGCGTTCGATGATACGTCCGTGTTCCAGCACCATGATGGCGTCGCTGTTGCGTACCGTGCTGAGTCTGTGCGCGATTACAAACACCGTGCGACCTTCCATAAGCGCGTCCATACCCTTTTCAATCAGCCATTCGGTACGGGTGTCGATACTGCTCGTTGCCTCGTCCAGGATAAGCACCGGCGGATCGGCAACGGCTGCGCGTGCAATTGCAATAAGCTGGCGTTGCCCCTGCGACAGGTTTTCGCCGTCGCGCGTAAGCACCGTGTTGTAGCCTTCGGGCAAGTGTTTGATAAACTGGTGCGCATTTGCCGATTTTGCCGCGGCAATACACTCTTCGTCGGTGGCGTCCAGTCTGCCGTAGCGTATGTTGTCCATTACGGTTCCGGTAAACAGGTGGGTGTCCTGAAGCACCATTCCGAGAGATCTGCGCAAGTCTGCTTTCTTAATCTTGTTGATGTTTATTCCGTCGTAGCGGATTTTGCCGTCCGGCACGTCGTAAAAGCGGTTGATAAGGTTGGTTATTGTCGTTTTGCCTGCGCCCGTGCTGCCTACAAAAGCAATCTTTTGTCCCGGCTTTGCATACAGCGACACGTCGTACAGCACCGTCTTGTTTTCGTCGTAGCCGAATGTCACGTCTTCGAAGCGCACGTCGCCTTTCAGCTCCGTATAGGTAACCGTTCCGTCATGGTGCGGATGTTTCCACGCCCAACGCCCTGTGCGGGTTTCGCTTTCGGTAATGTTGCCGTCGCCGTCGATGTCGGCGTTTACAAGCATAACGTAGCCGTCGTCAACTTCCGACGGGGTGTCCAGAAGCGCAAACACGCGTTCGCCCCCTGCCACCGCCATAAACAGCAGGTTGATTTGTTGCGAAATTTGCTGAATTGGCATGGTAATCTTGCGGATGTACAGCAGAAACGCCGCAATTATACCGACAAACTTCAGTTTGTCATCCGACTGCAACGCGATTACCGCGCCGATTACGGCAATGCCCGCGTAAAAGAAGTGGCTCAGGTTGTTGACAATAGGTCCCAGAATGTTGGCATAGGCGTTTGCCTTTGCCGACACGTGTTGCCAGTTGTCGTTGATTGCGTCAAAGCCTTCGATTGTTTTTGCTTCGTGGTTAAACGCCTTGACGACTTTTTGTCCTTCCACCATTTCTTCGATGTATCCGTTAAGTTTGCCCACGGCAACCTGTTGCGCTACAAAGTTATTTTTGCTTTTGCCGCCGACAACCTTGACGACAAGTCCCATAAGCAGCAGCATAACAATCATTACCAGTGTCAACTGCCAGTTGAGCGCAAGCATTACGGCAAACACGCCGAGGATTGTCAGTACGCTGCTTATCATTTGCGGCACGCAACGAGCCAGAAACTCGTTTATCATGTCGATATCGTTGGTGTAGCGGCTCATCAATTCGCCGTGCGTCGTGGTGTCAAACACCTTAATAGGCAACGTCTGCATGTGCGTAAACAGTTCGTCACGCATTCGCTTCATCGTTTCGGTGGAAATTTTGACAAGCAATTTGTTGTCAACCCACACGCACACGGTGTTGACAAGGTACACCGCCGCAATTGCGCCAACCATGATGGCAAGGAAGGTAAGTTTGTTTGCGGTGTTTACCGCGCCGTCGGGAGAGGTGGGTATTGCAAGGTTATCCAGAAACTCGATTCCCGTAAACTTAGTGCCGACGTCCGCACTTGTTGCGGGAAGCCCTGAAAGAAGCGGCGACAGAATGTACGTACCTGCGATGTTGCAGGCGGCTGCAAGGGCGATGAGCACTACTACCAGTATCATACGCCACTTGAAGGGTTTGAGGTAACTAAGTATGCGCAGCGTTGTACCCTTAAGATTTTTTGGGCGGTGCGCGGTCATTTTTCTGTTAGGTCCCGGCATCAGTTTTCACCTCCTTCGCTGTTCACGGAGTCGTCCTGACCCTTTTGTTGCGAGTTGTAAACCTCGCGATAAATTTCACAGTTTTGCATAAGTTGGTCGTGCGTGCCGACAGCATTGATTTTGCCGTCGTCCAGCACGATGATTTTGTCGCATTCCGCAACGGAAGAAATACGCTGCGCAATGATAATCGTGGTCATGTTTTTGTCCAACTGTTTCAGTCCCGCGCGGATTTTGGCGTCGGTTGCCGTGTCCACCGCGCTGGTGCTGTCGTCCAGAATCATTATTTTGGGCTTTTTAAGCAGAGCGCGCGCAATACACAGACGCTGCTTTTGTCCGCCGCTGACGTTTACGCCGCCCTGTCCGAGGTCGGTTTCGTAGCCGTCGGGGAAACCGCTTATAAATTCGTCCGCGCATGCAGCCTTGCACGCTTCGGCAATCTGTTCGTCGGTGGCGTGCTCGTTGCCCCACAGCAGGTTTTCGCGGATTGTCCCGCTGAACAACACGTTCTTTTGCAGTACCATCGACACGCCTTCGCGCAGGTTGTACAGGCTGTAATCTTTTACGTTGTGACCGCCGACAATTACCGCTCCGCCCAACACGTCGTAAAAACGCGGAATAAGTTGCACAAGGCTGCTTTTGCCGTCGCCTGTGCCGCCGATTATGCCTACCGTTTCGCCCGACTTGATGTCAAGGTTGATATCCTCGAGAGTCAGGTTGTCCTTGTTGTTGCTGTAGCTGAAGTTTACGTGGTCAAACACGACGCTGCCGTCCGCGACGGTCAGGTCGCTTGCCGCGCCTTCGATGTCGGGTTCCGTTTCAAGCACTTCGTAAATACGGTCGAGGGACGCGCGCGAAAGCACCAACTGCACCGCCACGAAGCAAATCATCATGACTGACGACAAAATCTGCGAGCAGTAACTCATCATTGCCGTCAGCGTGCCGCCCTGGATGCGACCGCCTACGATGTCCACACCGCCCACGATAAGCAGGGCGATAATCGTGCCGTACACGACCACGTTTACCACGGGGTTCATCAGTACCATAAACTTTTCGGCGGCGTACTGGGTCTGACGCACCTCTTCGGTTGCGTTGCAGTACTTGCTCTCTTCGTAATCCTCACGCACAAACGCCTTCACCACACGGATTGCAACAAGGTCTTCCTGCACAAGGGCGTTCATTTGGTCGTACTTTTTCAGCATGCATTTGAACAGCGGATGTACGCGCATGGAAATAAACGCCATACCCGCGCCGAGAAGCGGAATCGCAACGAGGAAAATCCACGCCATGCCCGGTTCCGTCACGAAAGCCATCACTGCCGAAAAAATCAGCATTGCCGGCGCGCGGATTACGGTACGTATAATCATCATAAACGCCTGTTGAGCGTTGTTTACGTCGGTCGTGCTGCGCGTAACAAGGCTTGCCGTGCTGAATTTGTCAACATTGCTGAAACTGAAGTCCTGAATTTTGCCGAACAACGCTTTACGCACGTTTTTGCTGAAGCCTGCGCCTGCGTCTGCACAGAATTTGCCCGCAAGGCTGCCCAGCGTAAGACTGCACACAGCCGACAACACCATCAGCACGCCGTAGGTAATTACTATATTGCGCATTGCGTCCGCCGTTACGGCAACGCCTGCGGCTTCACTGCCGGCAAGTGTGGCAATTGTAAATGTCGACCAGTCGAGATAGGTAATGCGGCTTGTCAGCAGTTGCTGAGTTGCGTACAACTGCATCGAGTTGAGAATATTGGACATAAACAGCGGCAGAATTACTTCCAGTGCCGTTTCCAACAGTACGAAAATTACCGTAAGTATCGACTGTAATTCGTACCCTTTTGCTTGTTTAAGTAATTTTTTGATCATACTTCACCTTAATTGTTACTTTGCTCGTCGCGAAGATTGCAGGCTACTTTGTCAAGCAATTCCGCAAGGCGCACTTTGTCGTCGTCGGTCAGCCCGCGCAGTACGTTCTGCTCGTATTGTTCCATGTAGCGGCGCAAATCCAGCGACATATTGTTGCCTTTGTCTGTCATGGTCACGATTTTGTTGCGTTTGTCCTTGCTGCACACGTCGGTTTGCAAAAAACCGCTTTGTTCCATGCGCGACACTATCCCTACCACCGTAGGGTGCGACACCTGCAGGTAGTCCTCTATTTCCTTCTGGCTGCAACTGCCGCCGACGCAAGTAAGAAAACGCAGCACCCTTACCTGCGACAACGTAAGGTTGTGGTCTTTCAGATTGTTGTCGGCTTTTTGCCGCACCTTGTCGGAAATATACTTAATCGTGCCGACAATTGTTTTGTTTTGCATTTGTTTCTCCGTAGGGCAGTCGCTGCACCTGCCCCCTTTTCTGTATTTTGTCAGACAGCAAAATAAAAAATGTGTAGTCTGCTACGCAAAAGCGTAGTGTGCTACACATTATACGAAATAAACCATTCCAAGTCAACCTTTTGAGTGCTGTTTTTACAAAAAATTTTGGAAAGTCTACACAAGCGCGGCGCGGAACAAGTTGCGCTCCGTCAATGGCGGTCGTGTTTTCCGTTGGAGTCGGACGTGTCAATGCCGCACATATTAAAGATAAGGGTAACAATGGCGGTAACTATCGCCACAATCGGCCACATAATCCACGTAAAGCCCCAGTTGCCGCCGATAAACGACCACAACAGATACACGGCTAACGCCACTGCCCATATTAAGCCCAGCACGCCTTTGGCGATTGCCTTTTTGTCGGATTTTTTGTCGACGGCTTCGTTGGCTTCGTTTTGCGCACAGGGTGCGGTTGCTTCCGAGGCGGCTGTGGCTTGCGTGGCGCTTGCCGTTTGCTCGGGTTGCACATCGGCTGCGGCTTCGTTTGCGGCAATGCCGTCGGTGTTGCCCTTAAGCAGGTAATCGGTAGTAACGCCGAAAATGTCCGCCATCTGCACCACCTTGTCCAGTTCCGGCAGGGCGGCGTCGCTTTCCCACTTGCCGACCGATTGACGGGTTACTCCGAGGCGATACGCCAGTTCTTCCTGCGACCAGTTGTGACTTTTGCGAAGTTCCGCTATTTTTTGCGACAGTTTCATTTTCTTCTCCTTTGCGGCGCGTACCTTTACGACTGACGTCACAAACGCCGCGCCGATGTGTTTTTACGACCCTATTATACACCCGATTGCCGACAATTACCACCAATTTTACCTTACAATCGCCGCAACCTGTGGTTGCATTTACGCAAATTTTGCGTTACGTAAATGTTTTTCAGACAAAATATACTCACCTTGCCTTGTGTGACAAGGTGAGCGTTTGAGTATTAGTCGTACAATCCCGTAGGCGTCCAACTTGTGCTGCCTATCGTCGCGCCCTCGCAAAAACCTACCGCGCCGTTGCCGTAGGCACCTACGTGTTGACGACAGTTTGTGAACCAACGTGTTTCAGGTAAATTATCATAAGATAACTTTGCGCCTTGCACGGATACATTTCTTACGGTCGCACCGCTTCCGGCGTGTCCTACAATCAGTCCCATTTTGGGGGACAGCGCACCAACATTGTAAAACCCATCGAAAAATATCACACCATTATCTCTGTTACAGCAATATTCCACCAGTCCGCCGGGCATATAGCCTACAATACCGCCTACACTTCGGTTGCCGTTTACACCATACATCTCCTTTTAATTACTTTATCTTACTAAAACCGACTAAGCCAAAGCATAATTCGTAGTTTGTTTCGCCGCTACCTTGCACGAAAAAACGATCTCCATCTACGAATTTGAAATAAGGTTGTAATTCAACCAACTTTTTGCTTTCGGTGTCATAGTAAGTATTACAAAATTTGCATGTGAATGTTATATTTTGAACGTCATCGTGAATAGAAGTAAATCTTACAGGAACTAGATCAATCGGATGATATCTCTTCCTGATATATTCATTTTCAACGATTTTCATAGTTGTTCCCGTTGCAAGAAACTTAAACTCCGTTTCTGTTACAACGCAGTTTCCGTCAAAAACTTTAGTAAAGTACAAAATCATTGCAACTACATTGGCATCCAACGTGTCAGTTTTAACAATGTTATCTTCACTGTTATTTTTGGCGGCATAATCTGTCAACACGAGATTTCCGTTTACAATTTTACTACCGACAGTAGCAATAAGCATTGCGCTGTTATTTGTTCGAGTATAAATCTCTACACTAACAACGTCTCCTTCTGAGGAATCAATGTTTTGATTTTTATACTCACCTACAAAGTTTTTCATGTCGAAATAATCTGCATTTCTGTCCAGTGAGCACCCGAATAATGACACGCAAAAAGTAGCCATAAGTAAGCATGTCAACATGGTGCACACCACCGTTACAATTGATTTTGATTTCGTCATATTAGTGACTCCTTATTTTTGTTTTTTTAGTTTAATTAGTTCTAACTTTTTTTATTTATATACTCCCTCCTTAACTTCGTTTTCATATCGAATTTTGTTGAAATACGCTACGTTTCCTTTAATACTGTAAGTTTGTCCGTCCTCACCGTCAACGTAAAAGTTGTATATTTCCATCTGAAATTCTGTAGTTACACAGTGCGTGATGAATATATTATCCTTTCTTACATAGTCGGTATAAAAGATAAAGACAAATTCCGTTCCGTTACTTTCATCGACAGCAATTACTTTTCGTACCGGTCCGCCTATATTTTCGGGATATATCGGCACAAATTCACTGCTTTTAATGCTCAAATTTTTAGTGCCAAAGGTCATTTTATCTTTTTGCACGTTACAACTTGCGCCAAACAATTCGGCAAAGTATTTAATACTTTCAAGTACTTTGGGGTCTATTTGCTCGGCTGAAATTTCTTTGTCCGCTTTATTGTCGAAAAAAACTAAAGCCCAGTCATCTTCTTTAGAAACCTCTGCCATGACAAGATTACCCGTATGTTCATCACCCTTCAGATAAACATTCATTGTAATTCTGTTGTCACGATACGACGTTTCGGCAATATTTATATATTCACCGAGAAACGCAGCCTCGCGAAACCTGTACTCGTTGCCGTTTAAGTACAACAGTGTGCCGA
>UMHM01023821.1_pt1 | contig 19573 bp, 18 predicted proteins | sample 1965501 | NCBI WGS metagenome assembly UMHM01 (sample SAMEA4836095, study PRJEB28245) | human gut metagenome | biome: gut microbiome; material: fecal sample | place: Denmark | collected 2008
ACCGTTCCGGCGCTTTTCTGAAAATGAAACCATTCCAAATCCATTCGCCAGCGCCGGGCAAGGAATCGGCGTTGTATAAGAAGAAAAGAAATATTTTACAATTTATTTCTTGCCGACGGGTTGCTTTAATTCGAGTTATGAGTTATAATAAAACAACCTGAATAGGAGGACATATGATGAAAGATGTGGGAAAACGACTAAAAGGTCTTCGAGAGGGCATCGGATTATCCCAGGCGAAGTTTGCCGAGATAATCGGCTCTACTCAGTCCAGCATCAACCGCTATGAGAACGGACAATCCGAAATACCGGTCGCGCTGCTTCGCCGTTATGCAGATTTCTTTGATGTATCTTTAGATTATATCTTCGCACGGACGGACAATCCGCAGGGGATCAATTATTCCTTTAAGCCAAAGTACACTCCGGAGAAAAAGGAGATGCAACGCTTTATTGAAATGTGCTTTGACCCGAATTCTCCGATGAGCGAGAAGCTGAAAGAATCACTATTGAGAATGATGGAGGGAAAGGAATAGCTATCATCCCGATAGCTTGCCTTGAATGATAATATGAATAAAGACTTACATTCTCTTAACAAGTTCTCTTAACAAGCTGAAAAGTGATATTCGGGCCGCAAGCCTCTTCTCCTTTCTCCTTCTGAAGGATCAGCGAATCAAAGCAAAGCTAAAGGACTTGCCCCCTGCTATTCACAGGCAGCAAGCCCTTTCGGTAGCTTGAACAATTACATCTTAATTCTTTGTCTAACTTTTTGGGGTCTCTTCAAACAAGGCCGAACCCAAAACGCTCAACCGTGCCACGGGTATCGTCCTCGTGATCCTCGGCGCGGCTGTAATGGGATTTAATTTGCTTAAATAAACAAACACATCGGAGTGCTCCTGTCGCGGGCGCTCCGATGTTCGGTTATGCGGTTATCTTTTTGCGGGCGATCTATGGATGCTTGGCCTAAGTGCGCCGTATAAAAAACAGACAAAACATATTGACAAGTTCGCGGCATTCGGTTATCATGCAGATAATGATTGAAAAATTTTAATCAAAATTATTGAAGTTAACGGAGGGGCCGCGGCCAATGGATATTTTCACAAAGTGCGAAAACTTTACCCTTGCGAAAGACTACAGAGAGAAAGGCATATACCCCTATTTTCACGCGCTTGAATCGCGTCAGGATGTTGAAGTCGTCATGGAGGGGAAGCGGCGCATAATGCTCGGCTCGAATAATTACCTCGGGCTGACGACCCAGCCGGAGGTGGTGGAGGCCGGTATAAAGGCGTTTGAGCAGTACGGCACGGGCTGCTCCGGCTCGCGCTTTCTCAACGGCACGCTTGAAATGCACCTCGAGCTTGAAGCGGAGCTTGCGCGTTTTGTGCACAAGGAGGGGGCTGTCACATTTTCGACCGGCTTCCAGTCGAACCTCGGCATAATCAGCGCCATAGTCGGCCGGAATGACTACGTTATATGCGACCGCGAAAACCACGCCAGCATATACGACGGCTGCAAGCTGTCCTACGGAAAAATGCTGCGCTATAAGCACGCGGACATGGCCGACCTTGAAGCACAGCTCCAGCGTGTGCCGGAGCAGAGCGGCGTGCTGATCGTGACGGACGGCGTGTTCTCCATGGGCGGCGACATTGCCAAGCTTCCGGAGATAGTCGCGCTCGCCAAGAAGTACGGCGCGAGAGTGATGGTGGACGATGCGCACGGCCTCGGCGTTATCGGCGAGGGCGGCCGCGGGACCGCAAGCCATTTCGGCCTTGACGACGAGGTGGATATAATCATGGGCACGTTTTCAAAGTCTCTCGCCAGCCTCGGCGGCTATATGGCCGCGAGTGAGCTGGTGTGCGACTATGTGCGCCATAATTCCAGACCCTTCATCTTCTCTGCCTCCATCCCGCCCAGCGCCTGCGCGACGGCACTGGCCGCCCTGCGGTATATCGAGGCGCACCCGGAGCTTCCCGCGCGGCTTCTCGCGCTGTCGAGCTATGCGAGAGCAGGGCTGAAGGAGCGCGGTCTGCATATCCGCGAATCGCTCACGCCGATAATCCCTATATATACATATCAGGCTGAAAACACGCTGATAAAGGCGAAGGAGCTGTATGAAGCCGGTGTGTACGTCAATCCCGTCCTGCCCCCGGCAACGGAGCCGACGGAGTGCCTGCTGCGTACGAGCTACATGGCGACGCACACCGAACCCCTGCTCGACGAGGCGATGGACATAATAAGATCCGTCCTCTGCGACGGCGGCCAGAATTGACGCATAAGGCTGAAATAAATGGGGCTGTAGTGCTTTTTGTTTCACTACAGCCCCTTCCTTACAGCTTCAGACTGAACGGCGCAGAATAGCGCGTTGATATTATGCTTTATGCTTTTTCTCTTGTTTAAAAATCAAGTGTACATGCACTGTCGTAGCTGCTCCATTCAAGGTGCTGGCCGCAGCGGTCGCAGAAGGAGACATAGTCTCTTTCAAGCGAGGTGTCGCATCGCGGGCATACCGCGTAATATGAATAGCTCAGCAGCCTTTTATCAATAACCGGCATTTTCTGCCTGTAGCTTTCGTAATGAAGAAACCTCTCCAAAATGGCAATACATGATCTTTTGCTCATCACAAGCTCAATCATTTTTGTTCTGCCCGTCTTCCTCCTTTACCGTTAGCTGTGCCTCCAGTCTGTAAAGCGTTTCGGATATGTTCAGTATCAACTTTTTCAGATTTATTATCTCCTCCGCAATGGGGAGGAGCAGCGGGTGCACCTTATTATCCTGCGTTTTCAGCTCTTTTGCAAGCCCCGTTCCGGATACAAGCTCGGCGGGCGTGATGTTCAGCTTTTTCGCAACGATCTCTATGGTGTCGGCGCGCATGCTCTGTGTTCCGTTAAGGTAAGCCTGCAGGGAGGACTTTCCTATGCCCAGCTCCTTTGAAAACTCCGCCAGCGACATATCTCTTTCGCACATGGCCGCTTTCATGGAGGCTGCAATATTCTTATGTATATCCAATGCTGATCTACCTCCCGCTATAAGAATAAAAAAGCGCAGCCCCAAGGTAAAGACCAGCTTGCCGGTTGGCGTACCGGTTTACCGGTACGCCTGCATTCCAAACGAATCCATTATTCTTTTATATACCTATTTTTGCACCAAAATACGGCAAAAACCCCGGCAAAAGCCGAAGTTCTTACATATTCCGTTATTTCGTTGCGTCAAATAAAGCAAAACTGTGTATAAGCAGACCATAAAATCTGCGATTTGTCAAGCAGAAAATTGCACTTGAATATGTGCCGCGCACGTAATATAATATACATGCAAGTTAAACACCTTTAACTATATGGAGCGTAGCCATGTGTCCCGAAAAAAATGAAATTGAATTGTACGGCAGGTGTACCGACGTTGTCAGCCGCAGCGCGGAGCGCTGTGTATACCGCCTCGGCAGCGCTGACGGAGAAGCGCTGCTCACGGTCTATCCGGTCTTTCCCGGAATAGAGATAGGCTATTACGACGTTCACGCCTCGCTGCGCGTGGCAGACGGCGCACAGCGAAGCGGCCTTATCGAGATATGCCACTGCCGCGAGGGGCGGATCGAGTATCAGTCCGGCGACGAGTTCTTTTTCCTCTCCCCGGGCGACCTGTCCGTCTCCGTGCACGACGCCGCCCGCGGGGATGAGTCGTTCCCGACCGGGCATTACCATGGCATATCCGTCATGATAGACCCGGAGCGCGCGCCCGACTGCCTGTCCTGTATGCTGGAGGATGTGAACGTCCGCCCACGGGCCATTGCGGAAAAATTCTGCGCGGATTCGTCATTCTTTGCCGCGCGTGCGTCAAGCTCCGTCCGCCATATTTTTTCGGAGCTTTACTCCGTGCCGGAGGATATACGCAAGGGCTATTTCAAGGTGAAGATATTGGAGCTTCTCCTCTTCCTCAGTGCTCTTCCCGTTCAGAAACCGGCCCAGACGGGCTATTCCCGCGCCCAGACGGCGCTTGCGCACAGCATATGCGCCTGCTTACAGGAGAGCACGGAGAAGAAGATAACTGTGCAGGAGCTTTCACAGCGCCTCGGCGCGTCGCCCTCGCTTATAAACAACTGCTTTCGCGGCGTATACGGCGTGTCGCCCGCGGCCTATCTGCGCGCGCAGAAGATGCACGGCGCGGCGCGCCTCCTCCGCGAGACGGACAGAACGGTGCTGGATATCGCCGGGCAGTTCGGATATGACAATGCCAGCAAGTTTGCAAAGGCCTTCCGCGGCGTTATCGGCGTTTCCCCGGCAGAGTACCGCAGCGGGGCGGATACGGATAGCTGCGCCCCGGCGTGAATGCGGGATATCCTATAAAACACATATGAATTTGGAGCCTCATCCGCACGATTTGGAGCGGATGAGGCTCAATACTATGCATATAATATAGACACAAAGCAGCAAAGGGGTGTGCACATGTCCGAAAGCTTCATAATTGAACAGTGCGCCCCGACCCTCGCCGGGATAAAAACCGGCAATCTCTTTACAAGCCCGTATGACACGAAGGATGAGGTCCGCGCCCGCGTGCGTGAGCTGAACCGGCTTCTGGTGCCGAAGGGGCTGTGTATCCTGCCGCTGCGGTACAGCGACAGACGCGTGCTGCTGTATCTCTACAGCCCGTCGCGTCTGCAGCGCGACCTCAGTGATGAGCTTGCGGCGGAGCTGCTGCGCGGTGCGGGCTATGCCGATACCGGCCTTGAGAGCTGCCTTGTCCGGCTCATAAACCGTCTGCGAGACGGCGGCGATTTTCCCCATGAGATCGGGCTGTTCCTCAGCTATCCGCCGGAGGATGTGAAGGGCTTCATTGACCACAAAGCAGCCGGCTTCAAGTACTCCGGACTCTGGAAGGTGTACGGAGATGAGGAAAAGGCCAAAAGGCTTTTTGCCAAATATAAAAAATGTACGGACGTCTACTGCCGCCTGAATGAAGCGGGCCTCGGCATAGCACAGCTTGCCGTGCCGGCTGCGGCGGTTTGACATATCGAGATCGAAAGGAAGAATCAATATGAAAAATGCAGCAGTTATTTATTGGAGCGGCACCGGCAATACTGAGGCCATGGCCAAGGCCGTGCTCAAGGGGATGAGGACTGTCAGCCCCGGCGCTGAAATATATACGCCCTCTGACGTGAACGCGGGTCTGGTCGCCTCTCTTGACGCCGTGGCGCTTGGATGCCCCGCAATGGGCGCGGAGATGCTGGAGGACAGCGAATTTGCCCCCATGTTCGATGATATCAAGGCCAGCCTCGCGGGCAAAAAGGTTGCCCTCTTCGGCTCCTACGGCTGGGGCGACGGCGAGTGGATGCGTACTTGGGAAGAGGACTGCAAAAACTCCGGCATCACTCTTGCCTGTGAAAGCGTCACCTGCTGCGAAGCACCCGACGATGATGCGCTCACCGCCTGCAAGGAGCTTGGCAGTACCCTCGCCGGCTGATATCACGTTTTCAATTCCCCTTACACTTTTCACTAAGCTTTTACCATTACACCTCTATATTCGCTTCCATTAACAAACAGAGCAGACCGCGTGTCTGCTCTGTTTGTTGTATATGTGTCCGCGTCTAATTTCAACGGGCTTGTCATAGGATGTACCAAAAGGAGTGATGAGCTTGATAGACATCAAACGCTTTGTACAGAAGAACCGCCCTGTGCTGTCCGGAATAGGGCTGGTGCTGGCCGTCGCGCTCATATTCTGGGTCGTCAGCAGCCCTGCCATAGTCGGGGCCTCCTCAACAACGCGCCAGCTGCCCGTTTACAGCGTCCAGCGCGACGACAAGGCCGTTGCCCTGTCCTTTGACGCTGCATGGGGCAATGAGGACACGCAGACGCTGATAGACATCCTGAATAAATACGGCATAAACACGACCTTTTTTGTCGTCGGCGACTGGGTGGACAAATACCCCGAATCCGTAAAGGCGCTCAGCGATGCCGGGAACGAGGTCATGAATCACTCGACCAGCCACGCGCATTTTTCACAGCTCAGCAGCGACCAGATAGTTTCCGACATCACGGAATGCAACGAGAAGATCGCCGCCGTGACGGGCGTCACGCCGACGCTGTTCCGCTGTCCTTACGGCGAGTATGACGACCATGTCATCAGTGCCGTGCGCGGCATGGGCATGACGCCCGTGCAGTGGAATGTGGACAGTCTGGACTGGAAGGGCATATCCGCAGAGGAGATAAAGACGCGCGTTCTGAAAAACGTCAGCCCAGGCAGCATAATTCTTTTCCATAACGCCGCCGAAAACACGCCGGAGGCGCTGCCGGGAATAATAGAGGCTCTTATCGCCGACGGGTATAAGATCGTGCCCATCTCGCAGATATTACTGACGGGGGAGTATATGATAGACCATACCGGAAAGCAGTGCGCGAAATGAGCGTGCAGCCGGAACGGAATAAAGCTTGCACTTGACAAAAACTATATTTTGTAATATGTAAAATATGCGGATCAGAGATCCGCACAGCGGGATGTTCCTCCGCCCGTATTGGTGGGGGGGTGACATCCCGCTTTTTGCTGCTTTGTACGCCGCGCCTGCCGCACGCTGTACGCGTTTCAGTGAAATAGAACCCAAAATTACCTATGCGATATCCTGCACGCGCCCTGCGGCCTTCTGACACGCCCAGCACGGTTTTCATTTCAAAGCCATCCCCGCCGCGATGCGGTCAGAACGGCCACGTCGGCAGCCAGCCGAGAAGCTTTGTGGCAAGCGCGTTATCCACCACAAGGCCGGACAGCGCCGGGTAGAACAGCAGAAACAGCGCGGCCGATACGGCGGTGAAGCCGCCGATGTACAGCTTCCAGCGCGGATTGCCCAGCCGCAGCAGCTTGAAGCAGTAGCCCAGCGAAAGCACGAGGAACACCGTGCACGGGAAGTAGTGATACTCAAAGGTCAGCCGCGTGATGAGGACCCACGGCAGAAGCTGCGCGAGATAGCCCGCGAGGATGAACGCGGCGGTTTTGTCTTTGCGGAAAATCGCCGTGTAAGCCAGCACAAAAAGACTGATAAGCCCGCCCCAGCACAGCGCCGGATTCACGAAAGCACCGAAGCTGGAGCGCTTCCCGCCGTCGAGGTAGTCGAGGTAGTACAGTATCGGACGGATATCCAGCATCCACTGATACCATTTTGAGGAATACGGGTGCTCCGCCACAAGGCCGGAGTGATAGGAAAACATGAAGTTCTGATTTTCAATGACTATGTCCGCGTATTCCTTCGTGAAGAACATCCCGATGCCGTGAAGCCCAACGGCTGTGCCGTATGCGGCATAGCTGACGTAATAGATAAGCGCGGGAACTGCCACGAAGAATATCACGCACAGACCGGCGTTGCGTGCAAAGGCCTTGAAGCCGCGCCTGCGGTTTGTTATCCAGTACGCCGCCCATATGACGGCCAGCCCGCACCCGGCATAGATAGACGTCCACTTTGAGGCCGCGCCCAGACCGAAGCACAGGCCCGACAGGGCAAGCCATACCTCGCCGTGCCGCTTTACGCCGCCGTCGCTCTCCGAAATGAAGATGTACATGAAAAGATACATCAGCATGATGAATATCACGCCGTAGGTGTCTATCGTGGCGATGCGCGTCTGCACAAAATGCATGAAGTCGCACGCGAATACCGCCGTGCACGCGGAGGGAACACTGCGCCCGCCGAACAGCTTCTTGACGAAGATGTACATCACCGGCAGCATCAGCACGCCGAACAGCGTGCCCATGAAGCGCCAGCCGAAGGGCGACATGCCGAATATGCTCACGCCCAGCGCGATTATGAGCTTGCCAAGCGGCGGGTGGGATATCTCATACGGATATACGCCGTTCAGGTTCTCCCACGCCGTGCGCGCGTGATATATCTCGTCAAAATAGCTGGAGTTGAGGAAGGTCTGCTTCTCCGGCACGCAGTCCTGCTCATCCGTGATAAGCTGCGCTGCGCCCGCGCCGATGGCGGGGATAAGCTTCCCGTCGCCGTCGATAAATGCGGCCTCACCGAGATATACCGGCCCCGTGCCGCTAATTTTTACATAGCGCGGCACGCATGTGGCAGAGGGGTAAAGCTCGTTCCATTTAAGCACGCTCACATAATCCTGCTTATACTCTCCCGCGGCCCCCCACAGAACGCCGTCCTGCGAGAACTCGAAGCTGTATGAGCCCTCGCCCACGCCGGAAAACAGCATGATGCGGCTGGGGTATTCATCCCCCGGCAGCTCGACCACGGCGGAGGCGTTTTCCATCGCCGCGAAGGTCTGCGGGGATTCCGTATTCCCAAGGCCGGTAAAGGCGATGGCGGCATACAGCAGGGAAATAAGCGCCATTATTCCCGCGTCGATTCTGTCAAGGCGCTTTGCACATCCTGCGCGCCCCGGCAGCTCGCACGTGCGCAGACGGGGCAGACCGAGGAAGAACACTGCCAGCAGTATGAACAGCGTGACCGGCATAAGATAGGTGATTTTCATAGGCAGCTACCGTCGGGCCAAATGGCCCCCTGACTTTTATCCTCTCAGCGCCATGTGCAGCTCGTGCACATCGGCAAGCACGTAATCCGGGCGGCGCTCCGCTGCATCGGCCATTTCCTTCGTCGTCTCTCCGGACAGCACCAGCACCGAAACGGCCCCGGCGTTCTGCGCCACGGCGATGTCGGTGTAAAGCCTGTCGCCGACGGCGCATATCTTCTCGTTCGGGATGCCCGTCATGGTGGATATGACGTCTATCATGTTGCGGTTGGGCTTGCCTATATAGGTCGGCTCCTTCCCGCTGGAGGCCGTCAGCAGCGCGCATATGCTGCCGCAGTCAGGCAGGACCTCATCCGCCGGCATGGGGCAGACCCAGTCGGGATTCGCGGCGATGAAGTGCGCGCCGCGGCGCAGGAAGTGGCACGCGCGCTCAAGCTTTTCGTATACAAGCTCCGTGTCGAAGCCCTGCACCACCACGTCCACCGTGTCCGCCTCCGTGTGGCCGTTTTCGTCGTTCACAAGGTCGATGCCGTAGCTTACAAGCTCACGGTGAAAGGCCTTTGTTCCGGCGAGGTATACCTTCGCGCCGGGGTGGCGCTGGTTGAGGTACATCCCCGTAGCCATGCCGGAGGTGAATACGTTCTCGCTCTCGCAGGGGAAGCCGAGGCGGCGCAGGCGCGTTATATAATCCGTTCCAGCGCGGGAGGAATTATTCGTCAGATAGATGTATTTTTTCCCAAGCGCGGGCAGATCATTCATCAGCTCCACAGCGCCCTCGTATACGTTGTCGCCCAGGTAGAGCGTGCCGTCCATGTCAAAAAGAAAAAGCTCACAGTCTTTAAGCTTTGCAAAGTCCATTTGCGGTATGTCTCCGTTCTTTCTTTATTCTCCGTCGTCTGCCCATGCAAGGGCGCATTTCACGGCGCGGCTCCACCCGCGCAGCAGGGCGTCGCGCTTCTGCCTGTCCATGACGGGGAAGAACACTTTGTCCACGGCCCAGTTTGCGCGTATGTCGTCCACGTCCTGCCAGTATCCCACGGCAAGACCCGCGAGGTACGCCGCGCCCAGCGCGGTCGTCTCTATGCAGCTTGGCCGCACGACGTCGCAGCCGATAAGGTCGCTCTGAAACTGCATGAGGAAGTCGTTGGCGCACGCGCCGCCGTCAACCTTGAGCTTGACTATCTTTATGCCGGAATCCTGCTCCATCGCGCGGGCAATGTCGCAGGTCTGGTACGCCAGCGACTCAAGCGTCGCGCGCACAAGATGCGCCCGGCCGAAGCCGCGCGTCACGCCGAGTATAGCGCCGCGTGCGCGCTGGTTCCAGTACGGCGCGCCAAGCCCCGTGAACGCCGGCACCACGTATGCCCCCGCCGTGTCCGCCACGGCCTCGGCGTACTGCTGGCTCTCCCCGGCGGAGGATATGACGCCCAGCTCGTCGCGCAGCCACTGTATGGCCGCGCCCGCCACGAATATGCTGCCCTCAAGGGCGTATTCCACATGGTCTGCAAAGCCGACGGCTATCGTCGTGACAAGGCCGTTTGTCGAGGCGACAGGCTTGCGCCCCGTGTTCATCAGCAGAAAGCAGCCCGTGCCGTAGGTGTTTTTCATTTCGCCCGGCTCAAAGCAGCACTGGCCGAAAAGCGCGCACTGCTGGTCGCCCGCCGCGCCCGCGATGGGTATCTCCCCGCCGTACAGCTCGAACTCCGTCTTGCCGTAGACCGCGCTGGAGGGCTTCACCTCCGGCAGGATGCATTCCGGGATGTCCAGCAGCTTTAAAAGCTCGCTGTCCCAGCACAGCTCATGGATGTTGAACAGCATTGTGCGGCTGGCGTTGGTGTGATCCGTCACGTGCACACGCCCGCCCGTCAGCTTCCAGATGAGCCACGTGTCTATCGTGCCGAAAAGCAGCTCTCCCGCTTCCGCGCGCTCACGCGCACCCGGCACGTTGTCCAGCAGCCATTTGATCTTGGAGCCGGAGAAGTACGCGTCAGGTACCAGACCGGTCTTTTCGCGTATCGTGTCCGCGTAGCCCTGCGCGACAAGGCCGTCTATTATGTCCGCCGTGCGGCGGCACTGCCACACTATGGCGTTCGCTATCGGCGTGCCCGTGGCCTTATCCCATATCACTGTCGTTTCGCGCTGGTTCGTTATGCCGATGGCGGCGATGTCCGCCGCCGTCACGCCGAGCTTCTCCATCGCCGCGCGGGAGACCTCCAGCGTCGTGTTCCATATCTCCACCGCGTCATGCTCCACCCAGCCGGGGTGGGGGAATATCTGCGTGAATTCCTTCTGCACGGAGGCGCATATGCGCCCGCCCTTGTCGAACAGGATACAGCGCGAGCTTGTTGTGCCCTGGTCAAGGCTCATTATGTACTGCATTTGGTGCTTCTCCTTCTCATCTTCTTATCCGTATTTGACTAATTTAAAGCACGGCCACGGGCATGATGAGCCCGTGACCGAGCGTGTGCTTTTATTTTACTATAAGGCGCGTCATTCTCGCAAAGGTCAGCCTGTTGCGGATCGCGGAGGATATGTCAAGGAAGTCGTCTCTCACGCTCTCGTCGATATCAAGCTCGGCAAGGGAGTGCTTCGCGCCGATCTTCGTGTACAGCGCGATAAGCTCCTCCGCCGTGGGGATGGTCGCGATGATGTCGCGGATCTCCTGCCAGTGCGTCTTGATGTTCTCCGGGTCAAAGGTCTTGAGGACGTCGTTCTCGTTCTCCTTGAATATGCCGCCGGCAAGGTCACCGAATACGGCCTTCACCCATGCCTCGTCCAGCGGCTCATAGGGCTTGACCTCGATAGTCTCGCGCTTGGCGTACTCGTGATAGGCGCGCGCGCACATGATGGTGCCCACGCCCACGCACTCGCCGTGCATGCCGTGTGCATGCTCGAACCCGCGCGGCTTCATCTCCACAAGATGCGCCACAAGATGCTCCGCCCCGGAGGCGGCGCGGCTGTTGGAGAGTATCTGCATCGTCAGGCCCGACAGCATCTGCGTGTAGGCCATGGCCTCATAGTCCGGCGCTTTCCCCTCGGCCAGCTCATGCGCGCAGCGCACCATGATATCCAGCGCCTCCTGCGCCATTGCGCACACCTTCTCGCAGAAGTACTCGCCCGATACTATGTGCGCTATCTTCCAGTCGGCGATGGACACGTACTTTGCCATGATGTCCTGCACGCCCGCGATGGTCAAAAACATCGGCGCGCCGGAGACAATGTCCATGTCGCATATGACGGCGTCCGCCGCCTGCATGGGGATGGACTTCTTCTGCCCGTCTATGATGATGGAGCATATGTCCGCCGTGAACCCGTCGGAGGAGACGATGGTGGGCACGGCCACGAAGGGGATACCCAGCTTGTACGCGCTGTAGCGCGCGAAGTCCATCAGCGTGCCGCCGCCGACCGTCACAATGTAGTCGGGCTTGCGCACGAGCATCTTCATCATGTCCTCAATCATGCCCTTCTCGCTGTGCAGACCCTGCGCCTCAAGAACTATCTCCTGATCCGCGCGGATATGCGTCATCGACGGCAGATTGTAGGTGTTCGTGTCGTATATCACGGTGCGGAAGCCGGAAAGCCCGCAGTCGTCCATGTACTTGTCAAACTTTTTCAGCGCGCCGTATTCGCATACGACGAGCTTCGTGCGCAGCTCATGGTCGCGCCCGCATTCGCATAGGCCGGTGTACTTTGTGCAGTCAAGTATCATTGCTGTATCCTCCGTTTGTTGCTTGCATTAGCAGTATTGTTTCATGTTGATTATTGTAGCGCGTTTGTATGAATTTATCAAGAACCAATACCGGATAACTCCAAAAAATCGCGCTGAAAAGGGGGAACGCCGCGAATGACGTTCCCCAGCGCGTAAGGAGTGATTATCAGTGCTTAGAACAGGGTGCTGTGGATAGCGGTGTTTGCAACGCCCATCATCACATAAACGCTTGACACGACCAGTGCGCCGACCCAGTTCTTTCCGGTCATTTTGTAGAAGCCGCGCAGCAGGTACGGCGCGAGGAAAAGTTGCCAGAAGCAGAAGCAGATAACAAGGACGGTAATCCACTGTGCGCCGAAGATAACAGTTCCCGTGAGGACGAGCTTGCCGTACTGAAGCGCCCACAGCAGACCGCAGCCGAGTATGTTGCCAAGCCCCATGAGGAAGAGGTTCTTCTTTTCGCTCATACCCTCGTAACGGTTTGCGCCGTTTACAATAAGCGCGTTGGAAAGATAGAAAGCAAAGAAGATAGGCAAGTACTGGAAGAAATAGAATACGTGCTCGGGGCTGAAGGTCTTGACGGCGGGAGTCCAGAAGCGGAAGTCGGTGTTGAACAGCCACTTGCAGAACCATACGACTGCATAGAATAGACCCATAAACGTTGCCGCGAAAGCGACGGTTTTGCCAAATTCCTTCCAAGTTGTCTTGAAACCGATCATGCTTTCGTCGCGTATTCCGGCAGCCTTGTCCTTCTTATAGTTATAGAAGAACCAGAAGAAGCCCCATATTGCAGAGAGCAGAGTCCATTCCGCAACGGCGTTCATTGTGGGGGCGGCAAAGAACGTGAGGTTCTTCATTGAGTAGCCGTGGATCGTGCCGTTTTGCAGCGGTATAAAGCAAACAACGATAAGCGCGGCGATAAAGGATACAGCGCCGCACAGCGCCCAGCCAAACCAGAACTTTTTCTTGGTCTTTGCATTAAGCGCGGGGAGCTTAGGACCTTCGACCCCCTTGAGGCTTGCGAAGCAGGGAATCTCAAGCATATAGCTGCACATGGGAAGAATGAGCATAAAGAGACCGACCATCGCGACGAGGTTGAAGCACTCCTTGAGGAAGAACAACTGGTTGGAATTGCTCATGCCGGTGTTGAGATCAAAGCAGTAATCAAAGAAATCAATTATGTCTTTAGTCGAATTCGGGTCAAAGTGGATCAGGGGGTGAGTGACGTACGGCTGATAAAGAACGCGCAGAGTGCCGTCGTCCTTATTTCCGTAGAATTTGCCCTCTTCCACATAGGTCACGCTGGGGTCAACGCTGTTTACAAGAGCCAGCGCCTCTTTGGAGTCTCCGACGAGCCATGCACTTCCGGGGCTCATGCTGTAGCCGCCCTCTTCGATAGCGCCGTAAAGGAAGCCTATATTGCAGTGGACGAGAGGCCAGTCTTCATCAGAAATGTTGTCCGGAGCGCCGCCGGTGGGCAGTGCGGCGGAAATCTTCATCTGAGAATCCGCATAAGCCTGCTCGGCGTCGGTAATTGTCTCGCCGCCGTCAGATTCGGGAGACTTCGCGTTCTCTATCGCTTCCCAATAGAGCTTGGAGTAATAAACAGCGGTGTTGCATGAGGCGCGGCTGCCCATAGAATGACCCATCACGCCGATGCGGCTGGTGTCGATGTAATTGAGGACGCCGCTCGTGACATATTCGACCAGAGGGATCATGCCCTGTCCGTTCTTGATAGAGTCATTGGGAACGGAGTCGTCAACACTGCTGGAAAAGCCGTGGCTGTATGCGTCCATTGCGATAACAACAATGCCGCGGCGCGAAAGCTCTATGGATGCTGCGTCCTGAACCTCCGCACTGTTGAGCCATCCGTGGCTTGTTATAACACACGGCAGCTTGTTGTCTTCGGAAGCCTGCTTGGGTATGAATGCGAGTGCGTGCATATACTGCTGGTCGCCGGTCGGAATATAGACGTCCTTGATCGTGACCTTGCCGAAGTCTGTTTGAAGCACGGCAGCGCCAATGCTTCCGATTAGTATTAGGATAAGTGCGATACATAAAATTCGTTTCCTGTTTTTCATTTTTTACTCCTCTCTGATTGTTTTTTTTAGTTATATATAACCGGTGTCTAGAATATACGCAATAAATTACACAAAGTCACTAGATATGCATTTTTTAATTTCAGACGATTTTATGGTACAATTGTGCGAAATATGTTGAATGTGAACTTGTAAATTGACAAAATATTATCATCTATAAAAATGTTTTATTGAATTTGTACAAATGCAACAACAGTGCGCCTCACTGTGTCATACGCCCGCACGCGTGGACAGTAGCAAAAAAAACAGCACGGAATGTTTGCTGACATTCCGTGCTGCTTTTGGAAAATAGGGGGGGCAAAGCAAAACCGCCGCCACTCCGGCAAGTGACGACGGCTTATGCTTTGCATAGTTGTTTGAGTACTTGATAAGAGTTAACCGCTTGTCGCAGCACCCTTTTCATATGCTATTATAGAGCCCGGCATTGATTCTGTCAAGCTTGGCGCGTTTTTTTGCACTACCTCCGGCTTTTCAGCTTCCGGTATGCCAGCGGGGTCACGCCCTCAAAGCGCTTGAAGAGCTTGACAAAATAGCTCACGTCCATAAAGCCCAGCGCGGCGGCGATGGCGCTCACGCTGTCGGGCGTATCGCGCAGCAGCTCCTTTGCGCGCTCCACCTTGCGGCGGTTGACATAGTCGGTGTAGTTTTCGCCCGTGTCGTGCTGAAAAAGACGCGAGAAGTAGCTTCGGCTCAAATGGCAGAGCGACGCCATTTCATGCATGGGTATCATCTCGTGCAGGTGCTCTTCAATGTACACGACCGCGGGATAGACCAAGCTGCTTTTCTGCACTGCCGCCGCCGCGCCGCCGCTCTCCTCCGCATCGGTCAGCGCGTGCATTTCGACCGGCGCGTCAGCGCCGTCACGGTCAGCGCCGTCGCGGAGACCGCGCAGCCGCCATTCGTAGCTCATCATCTGTGCGCGGCGGTCCACCGCGCACTCGACGATATACTGTACAACGGCGTTTATCATGTCCGCAATGTCGCGTATGCGCTCGTACTCCATCTCCGGCAGCCGCTGGTACAGCTCGCGCAGATCGGGCTGCAGGGCGCTCACCTCGTCGTCCGCGCGGAAGGAGCTTATCTCGTTGACAAGGCGCTCCACCCCCGCGTCCGACCCGTTCGAGACGCGCACCTGACCGAACATCACCGCGCCCAGATACTGATCGCCCACGGTTACGGGCACGGCAACGTCCACGATGCCGCAGTGGCACAGGTAGATGAACGGCTGATTGAGCCGCACAGCCTCCAGTCCGGCGAGCGAGTCGCACCGCTGGCAGCGCTTGCGGGTGATGGGATTTTCGCGGATGATGCTGCAAAACTCCGTGCGCATGCTGTGCTTTGTGAGAGGCGTGCCCTTATAGTCTATCGTGATTATGGCAGTGCCCGTCTCTTTTGCGAGCTGATCCTGAACAGCCTCCCAGCGGGATATGTCCAATATGGATTTTATGTCGAATTTACCTTTGCTCATCGGAAAATACCTTAAAAAAATGTCTGCGCTATTCTGCGCTGTCTTTATTAAGCTATTATGCGTTAGGAGAATAGGCTTGTCATTCGATTAACGGACGGATTTATATGACGGATTTGCGGTAAAATCATGCTCAATATGACAATATTGCACTTGACGCGCTTCACCCGCCTGTCGCGGGCAGGGTCTGCTCGTACACTATGCCGCAGGTGCTGCACCGGCTCACGGTCTGCCCGGCAGTATCAGCCGTCGCAGCGGTGTAGCTCTGCTGCACCCACTTGTGCACATGCTCGCACACGCCCGCGCCGTGCCCATTGCCCGTGCACAGGGGCTTTAAGCAGTTTTCGCATACTCCGTGCTCTCCGCCGTCGGTGACGCAGTGCCCGGCGATGCCGCATTCCGCGACGGCGTGCACCGCCGCGTCGTAGTCCGCCCCACAGCTGTAGTGCCCGCACGCCAGCATGTGCAGCGTGCAGCCCTGATCGCTGCCGCACGCGGGGCATATGCACTCAGCCGTCAGACTGCCGTCTGTGCCCTTGATCACGCGCACGCTCAGCTTTTGAAGCTGCTCTCCGAGGCTGTTTTTGAAGCTTATGACGGCGCGCCCCGCCCCGATGGGAACGAGCGCGGCGCTGTCCGGCAGATACACCGTCTGCGGCCGCAGGTTCACGACCGTCAGGCCGTTCAGCGCCGTCAGCGTCTCCTTTACCGCGCGTACCGCCTCGCCCTCCGGCTCCAGCTCGAAGCTGACGCTTTCGTTCACGCTCCAGTCATCGCCGCCGTGCGCGAGATAATACTCCGCCATGCTCATGGCGGAGGCGCGCAGCGCGCCGTATACGGCCTGTCCGCCCATGCTTATCACGGTTCCGCCGCGGCTGCGCGTCAGGGTTATCACGCCTGCCGCGTCGCCCTCCTCGCCGCGGACGGGCGTCCTCTCCGGCTTCTGCGCCGTCAGGCCGCGTGAATATACGCCCGTGAACTGTCCGGCATCGTCAAAGTCCGCGGCTGTCACGGTCTCGCCCCCGGCAAAGCTCACGCCGCGCCGGTTCCTCTCGCGCGTCGTGAAGAAGTCCTTCAGCACGATGCGCGCGTTGGCAAAATATATGCACATGTCGTCGCCCTCGCGCGTGAGGGAGTCGAGCGCCGCAAGGAAAAATTCCGCCGTATATCCGCCGCCTTCGCCGCCCGCGGCCACGTACACTATCTGCCCCATGCCGGGACGCGAAAGCGCCTCCTCCGCAAATGAAGCAGGGGAGAGGCACAGCAGTATTGCCAGCGCCGTAAGCGCCGCCGCAATTCGTTTCATGCCTCTCCCTCCGTTCCGTATGCGAATGTGGTATACGTAATTCGGTTTACATAATTATTTGCTTTATAAGCGGCGCACGCTGCACGGGCGCTTCGCTGAACTCATAGCACCGCACGAGGCTCTCTGCCGCGCGCTGTGCGCCCTCCATATCCGCCGCGTGTATCTCCGCGATGGCCTCGCCCGCTTCGACGCGGTCGCCGACCTTCTTGCGCAGGATGAAGCCGACGGACAGGTCGATGCTGCTCTCCTTCGTCACTCTTCCGCCGCCGAGGTGCATCGACACGAGCCCCGCGTCGTCCGCCTCAATGTGGGAAACATAGCCGCTTACGGGGGCCTTGGCCTCAATGACGACCGGGGCCGCCGGGAGGCGCGCCGTGTCCGTTACGTCATGCCTGTCGCCGCCCTGACCTTCCACAAGGTCGCCCAGCTTTGCAAGCGCCGTGCCGTCGTCCACGGCCTTCTGCAGCATCGCGCGCGCCTCTTCCCGGCTCTGCGCCAGTCCGCCCGCCGTGAGTATGCAGCCGCCCAGCGTCAGGCAGAGCTCCAGCAGGTCGCCCTTCGTCTCGCCCTTGAGCACGCTTATGGCCTCCTTGACCTCCAGCGCGTTGCCCACGGCGCAGCCGAGGGGCTGATCCATGTCCGTGATAACGGCGGCGCACCTGCGCCCCGCGCCCTTGCCGATGTCCACCATTGTCTGCGCCAGCACGCGCGCCTCTTCCTCCGTCTTCATGAACGCGCCGGAGCCGCACTTGACGTCCAGCACGATAACATCCGCCCCGGAGGACAGCTTCTTCGACATGATGGAGCTTGCTATCAGCGGCACGCTGGGCACGGTGCCCGTCACGTCGCGCAGCGCGTAAAGCTTCTTGTCCGCCGGATCGAGGTCTGCCGTCTGCCCGATTATCGCAATGCCGAGGCGGTTCACGTTTTCAAAGAACTGCTCGTCGCTCAGCGCGGTGGAGAAGCCGGGGAAGCTCTCCAGCTTGTCTATCGTGCCGCCGGTGTGGCCGAGGCCGCGCCCGGACATTTTCGCAATCTTCACCCCGCATGCGGCCACCATGGGGCACAAAATAAGACTCGTCTTATCGCCGACGCCGCCGGTGGAGTGCTTGTCGCCCTTTATGCCCTTTATCGGGCTCAGGTCGAGCGTGTCGCCGGAGTGCATCATGGAAAGCGTGAGATCCAGCGTCTCATCCTTGTCCATGCCGACGAAGAGTATCGCCATGCACATCGCGGACATCTGGTAATCCGGGATAAGCCCGCGCGTGTAGTTCTGCACCATGAAGTCTATTTCCTCGGCGGAAAGCTTCCCGCCGTCACGTTTTTTCGCTATAAGGTCGGTCATCTGCATGTGTGTGTCCTCCGCATATAAACTTATCAAAAAAGTATCTTATATTATACAACATTTTTCGCCCCGGCTCAATACCTGAACAGCATATAAATCCGCCCGTTTATCTTTTTTATCACGGCCCCCGGCGCATCGCGGCGCAGCTCGGCCGGGATGGCGACTATGCTGCCCCGCCCGTCAAAGGCCGTCAGCGTTCCGTCCGGGCGCGAAAACCACAGAAGCCCATCCTCGCCGCTATTCTCTGCGGCGGGCGCGTCATGTTCTGCCGCAGCCTCGGCCTCGCCCCTGGCGCTGTCCGCGCGCGGCTCTTCCGATAACTGCACGCTCTCCGCCTCCGCTTTCGCAGATGCGCCGTCGGTATTTCCTTCGGCGTCCCTGCCCCCCTCCGCCGTCGTGCACAGCCCGGCCGGGGCCGCGTATTCTATCACCTCCGGCATCCGGCGCAGCTCGCTTCGGCTGAGTCTGCGCCGCAGATACAGCCCGCCGCTCCACGGCTGCATCACGCCCAGATAGCCCTCCCTGCCGCCGCCGTATACGGACAGGCGCAGCAGCTCCCCGCACCCCGGCAGAGTGGCCTCGAACACCGTGAAAAGGCCGTCCTCCGTGACCGTCAGACTGCCCGCGGAATTGCTGTCTATAATGATCGGATGCTCCATATGCCCACCGCCTTGCTCAAAAAAAGTTCCCGCTCAATTTTATGAGCGGGAACCTGCCGATATTTCAATTTCAGGTGCCAAGGCCGAAGCTGACGGCCAGCGCGTTGTCAACGGCGGTCATCGTGCCCTCGTCCAGCCTGCCCATCCGCTCGCGCAGACGGGATTTGTCTATGGTGCGTATCTGCTCAAGCAGGATAACGCTGTCCCGATTAAGCCCCACGCTTTGGGCTGTCAGCTCAATGTGGGTCGGCAGACGCGCCTTGCCTATCTGGCTTGTGATGGCGGCGGCAATAACGGTGGGGCTGTGTTTATTGCCGGTGTCGTTCTGCACTATGAGAACAGGGCGCATCCCGCCCTGCTCACTGCCCACGACGGGGCTCAGATCGGCGTAATAGATATCTCCTCGTTTGACCATTTGTTTCACACTCCGTGAAAATGATAGCCCATTACATCATATGTAACAGCACTACAATTTTCCCACGTTGTGTGAACTTTTATACATACCCTCGGTTGACAAGGACACACACGGTTTTGACGGGCAGA
>UMHM01036461.1_pt1 | contig 19530 bp, 16 predicted proteins | sample 1965501 | NCBI WGS metagenome assembly UMHM01 (sample SAMEA4836095, study PRJEB28245) | human gut metagenome | biome: gut microbiome; material: fecal sample | place: Denmark | collected 2008
GCATCACTAAGAAAAGCGTATCCGAGAGGGTGCGATTTTTTTTTGCCCTTTTGACCGTATTGCGAGCACACAAACCCCGCTTGCAATGCGGTTTTTTTTATGCCCTTCGGCGGCGCACGGGTCGTGCGCCCACTAAGATTAAATAAGTTGCTAATTTGTAACATACAGTTACGTCATCAGCCGAGCCGCAGTATTTGCGGTGAACACTATGAAGTGTGTAGGGTTAAGGTAAAAAATCCTGTAAATTAAACAAACAATAAAAAGTGACGGCAGTATAGTCGTCACTTTTGCTTTAGTAGTCCTTGAGACATAATAATTCGTCGGTGGAAAGTTGAAAAAGTTGCGCAATCTCAATTACGTATTCCGTTGCAGGCAGACTTTTGCCTTTTTCCCACAAGGAAACAGTATCTTGTGATACACCTAATTTTTCCCCAAAATTTTTTTGCGATAAATTGTTTTCACGTCGTAATTCGGCAATCTTGTTGCCTATTTTCTTTTTAATATCCTCATTCATAACACTATAATACGAGTATTTTTCGTCTGAATGTTGACTTACGAGAAATTCTCGTATATAATAATACGAGAAATTCTCGTGCAAATGTTATAAAATGGGGAGATTTGAATTATTATGGCGAATAGTGCATTACGCAGGGCTAGACACGACAAAGTTGACGAATTTTACACACAACTTACTGATATTGAAAAAGAACTAAGTCATTACAGTGCATATTTTGAAAATAAGGTTGTTTTCTGCAACTGTGATGACCCGTTTGAAAGCAATTTTTTTAAGTATTTTGCCTTAAAGTTTAATCAACTTAAACTTAAAAAACTTATTGCTACCTGCTACGACAGTTCGCCTATTGCTTATACCCAGTTGACGCTTTTGCCGGACATTAAATCGCCGATGGTGCTTAATCAAAACAGGCGTGCGTACAAAATCGAAATAAACGAGGTAAAAGATTTTAACGGTGACGGTGCTGTGGATTTGTCCGACGTTGAGTATTTGTTGAAAAATCATTCCAACTCGTTAACGTTGCTTAACGGTAACGGCGATTTTCGTTCCGACGAATGTGTGGAACTGCTAAAAACAGCAGCCATAGTTGTTACCAATCCGCCGTTTTCCCTTTTCCGCGAGTACGTCGCGCAACTGATTACATATTGTAAAAAGTTTGTAATCATCGGCAATCAAAATGCGATTACATACAAGGAGATTTTTCCGTTGATACAACAAGGACGTATATGGCTTGGATACAAAAGCGGTGCGCAGGAATTTGCCGTACCAAGTACCTTTAATAAAGCAAATGTCTATGTAAATGCAGACGGCAAAAAAATGGCAAAGTTTGGCAATATTTGTTGGTTTACCAATCTCGACACAACCAAACGCCATGAAAACTTGCAACTTTACAAAAAATACACGCCCGAAGAATATCCGAAATACGACAATTACGATGCAATCAACGTGGATAAGGTGACGGATATTCCGTACGATTACCTGCCAACCGAAACATGCAGCGGTGAAATGGGCGTACCGATAACTTTCCTTGATAAGCACAACCCCGACCAATTCGACATTGTAAGATTTCGCAAAGGAAATGACGAAAAGGACTTGACATATACGGTTGATGTGGGACAATCCTACAGACAGACAGACAGACAGACAGACAGACAGACAGACAGACAGACAAGGACAATTACGCCGTACTTCAGAATTGTCATCCGTCGCAAAGTGTAACGGAATCATGGGCGTACCAATCACCTTCCTCGACAAATTCAACCCTGAACAGTTTGAAATCGTCGGTGCAACCGAAAGCGAAGGAAAAGGTTTCTTTTGCGGACTGTGGGACGAGCAAAGCGGAATTGCCCAACCGCTTGTCGGCGGCGAACGAAAATACAAACGCCTGTTCGTGCGCCGGAAGGTGTAACGGCATAATGGGTGTGCCTATCACGTTTTTGGACAGGTACAATCCCGAACAATTTGAGATAATAGGGCTTGACCGTTACACAGTACCGACGGAATTGCTTGTCGGCGGCAGACGACTCTCTGTAGGCGGAAAAACAAAATACGCACGCATTTTGATAAGGAGAAAACAATGAAAATACAGTTAATGGATGTTACTGTCGGCGAAGTTTATCAAGGCTACGTTGACAACAACGAAGAGGGCGTAGTAGGGTACGGCGGTATGCTGAACATACGTCCGAAGTATCAGCGTGAATTTATCTACGGGGATAAGCAGCGCAATGCCGTTATAGAAACCATAAATAAAGGTTTTCCGCTCAACGTAATGTACTGGGTAAAAAACAACGAAGGCGAGTACGAAGTGTTGGACGGACAACAACGCACGCTTAGTTTTTGTAAGTATGTAAACGGCGATTTTTCGCTGAACGAAAAGTATTTTTACAATCTTACCGATACTGAAAAGCAAACTATTTTGAATTACAAACTGCTTGTATATGTTTGCGAGGGCAATGACAAGGAAAAGTTGTCGTGGTTCAGGATAATCAACATTGCAGGTGAGCCGCTTACAGAGCAGGAATTACGCAACGCAACATATACGGGAACGTGGCTTGAAAGTGCGAAAAAGTATTTCAGCAAAACTAATTGCGCGGCGTACAATCTTGCCAAAGATTATGTAAATGGCAAGCCTTTACGACAGGAATTTCTTGAAACAGCCCTTAGATGGAAAAGCAATGGAAACATTGAAGACTACATGGCAAAAAATCAACGTAGTTACAACGCAAACGAACTATGGACGTATTTCCGCAATGTGATAGAGTGGGTTAAAACAATGTTTACAGTGTACCGTAAAGAAATGAAAGGTATAGACTGGGGTGCTCTTTACGACCGGTACGGAAACAATCTTTACGATACCGACGCGTTGGAAAGTAAGATCGCCGAATTGATGGCTGACGACGACGTTACAAATAAAAAAGGTATATATGCTTACGTGTTGACGGGCAATGAAAAGTATCTTAACATAAGGCAATTTACCGCAACGCAAAAGAGAACTTGCTACGAAAAGCAAAACGGGATTTGTGCTAAATGCGGTAAACATTTTGAATTGTCTGAAATGGATGCCGACCATATTACGCCGTGGAGCAAGGGCGGAAAAACGGAACTTGCAAACTGTCAGATGTTGTGCGTAAATTGCAATCGCGTAAAAAGTAACAAGTAGTGCAATCGACTGCATTGTTACCAGACATAACAAATTAAAATGATTATACGTTTTAGCCGTCGATGGTCAAAAATGACTGTTGACGGCGTTTATTTTGTATGGTACAATAAGGACATAAAAGTGTGCGGCGCGACGGAATGTCGGCGGTAGCAACATGTGTATGAAAACGCGCTCGGAGGTACTTACTTTGGCAACCGACCTTGAAAAAAAACTTACCGAAAACAGAATTATACTTGTAAACGGCTACATCGACACCGACGCAGCCAGTTACATTGTGTTTCAGTTGTTGCAACTAAGCGCGCTTAGCGACACCGAGCCGATTCAGTTGTTTATCGGCAGTTACGGGGGCAACTACCTCGATATGCTGGCAATTTACGACACCATTTGCAGCATACCAAACCCCGTTACGGGTGTTGGCATGGGCGCGGTTTCCAACTACGCGGCGTTGCTTCTGGCAGGATGTAAAAAGGGATCGCGTTTCGCCCTGAGACACTGCACATTCAACATCGAGCAGCCTTATGGCACGTTGCATGCAGGTACAAATCAGCAAACGGAAATTGCCATTGCCTCGCGTGAGGTAAGTCTGGAACGCGAAGTTATGGAACAACTGTTTTCGCTGCACACGGGACAGGAACCCGACCGCATTCATTACGACATCGAGCAAGGGCTTGATCTTACTGCCGAGCAGGCGTTGGAATACGGACTTATCGACAGCATTATCGACTGACATTTGTCGGCAAAAAATGCATATGTATTTGATTTTTTGTGACAAACTGCGGAGGAAAGGGAAATGGACGATCCGAGAATTATCATTTTAAGCGGCGAAGTGAACGAACGCAGCGCATTGGATGTGATAGTGCGCCTGATGAGTTTCGACAACGAGGACCACAAAAGCGAAATAAGCCTGTACATCAACTCGCCGGGTGGCAGTATCGATTACGGTCTGGCAATTTATGACGTTATTCGCCATATCGAAGCGCCTGTTTCGACTGTGTGTTTCGGTATGGCTGCAAGTATGGGCGCGTTTCTGCTTAGTTGCGGACAGCCCGGCAGACGTTTCGCGCTGCCGCACAGCAGAGTGCTTATTCACCAGCCGCTTATCAACACGCGTAGCGGAAGCTACAAATCGGAAACGGCAATGCGCAAAATGGCTGACAACATCCTTGCTTCCCGCAGCGAATTGGAACGCATAATTGCCGAAAACGTGGGCAAAACGCCCGAAGAAGTGCACATCGACTGCGAACGCGACAACTGGATGAGCGCGCAACAAGCCAAGGATTACGGCATTATTGACGATATTCTTTGCTTGTAACGGCAACGTTTTGTTTTGTCCGACGCAATTCGCAAAACCGCCTTGTGTAATCAAAAATGAGTAACGGTGCGGCTTTTTCGATAAATAACGTCAGCAGCCGAAATGGCAAAATAACGAAATTTTCTGTTTTGCAGGGTACTATGCGTGTAATAGTACCCTATATTTTGTGCTAAAACGGTAGAATCGACACAAAATACAGAAAATTTTTGAAAAAAAATAACAAATTGTCTTTATCACTATTGACGAATTTTTGAAAAGGGTATATAATTAAGCAAAACAGAGGCATGTGCAATGTTGACAAAAAGTCTGTACGTATTACTTTTTTTCGGCAAAACAGTCACAATTTTGTCTTTGCAACAGTAAAATACAAGGAGAGGAAACATGGAATTAGTCATTTTGATTTTGTTACTTGCAGTAGCAGTAGCAGCCGGTGTTGCCGTGATCACGGTTCTTCACCGCGTAACCAAAGAGGACGAACGTATTCTTGCGGAGCAGGCAGCGGCAACCGCGGCAGTAGCCGAAACGACTGAGGCCGCCGAAGAGGACGGAGCCGCAACCGAAGCGGTTGTTGCCGATGAAGTGGAGGAATCAACCCCCGTCGGCGCCGAAGAAATATCTGCGGAAGAAGTAACCGAAGCAGACGAAGCAACGGAAGCGGAAGTTAACGGCGACTCGGTTACATTCTCTGCCGCTAAGGAAACTTTGCCGCAGAAGTACGACGCTCTTCCCGACGAACTTAAGGATTACTACGGTCAGATTGTCGCAACGGCATCCGCAGTGGAAGGCAATCGTTGCTTCAAAAACGACCGCTATGAAGAGTACAAGGTCGGCAAAAATCGTATCGTTCGCCTGCTCATCAAGCGCGGTGTAATCGTGTGCGAATTTGTAATTGCCAACAACGATTTGCGCAACTACATGAGCGACAACAAACTTAAACTTAAACAGGCTCCCACGACATTGAAAGTGTTTGACGAAGCGACTCTTGCCGCAGCCAAGGCTACTATGGAAATTGCCGTCAAAGCAATCGAGGACGAAAAGGCCTACAAGAAGGAACAAGCCCGTGCAAAGCGTAAGGCTGCAAAAGCGGCTGCCGAAGCCGAAGCAACTGCCGCTACCGAAACAACAACGGACGCAGAGTAAGTTTTTATTGCAGATAAACGAAGTATGTCACAACGACATGCTTCGTTTTTTTTGCGCGCGAAATCGGCGTGCCAAAGGTGTTGTAAATATTTTTTTGTGCTTTTTTGTCCTTTATCGAACAGACTTTTAATATCCAAGAAACGTGCGAAATTTTTTTGTGGTAAAAAAAATATAGGGTTAGTTTTTTTAATATGTCATGTTGAGCGAAACGAAGTGTAGTCGAAATTTCACTTTGTCGCGTAAATCATTTTACTTTTCCTACCAAATAACTAACGGTGTTTTCTTCGTTTTAGCAGGTGCACGCTCCGTGCTCCCCCGGAAGGGTACCTTAGGGCTGTAATTGATATAATTTCAACAAACAACATTAGGCGAAATGTCCCTTTCCGGGGGTTGCTCACACGCGCAACGCACCCTTTTTGTCGCTTGAAAGTCAGCGACATTCCCCCCCCCCATTTCATTGGGGGAACCTTCGACTGCGCTCAGGATGACTTAATTTTATAATTGCATTTATAGAATCTTTTCAAAAATACAAAACAATTTTGAAAAATAAACTAACCATACCGAAACAAATTTCGTACAATTGGCAATTTTTTTTGCGCACATGTTCAACGTCGCTGAAAATGTGTCAAATAATGCCGTCGTAAATCTAAAATGACTATTGACATTTTATTTTTTTAGTGTATAATACTAATACTTAATTATATATATTATAAAAACTATCGCAAAAATACTGTAATACGTGTGCAACCAACGGCTCAAGGTTGTACCCGTATAAAGAAGCGGCAAATTGCAAAAACGGCTTTGCAAAATGTGTAATGCACATATCGCCGTGCTTTTCTTCGGGTTCGGTAAGCGGCGTTAACGTACAATCAGCCGCCGTCACAAGCCGAGGCTTGACCACTATTAGTTTATAGCAAAAAAAAGTTTACGGCTGTAACTCTAATCGTGCACGCTCCGGTGCCAAAAATTATTGGAGATGGCTAAATTAACCAAAGGTAAATTCTTATCGGAAATGTCCCGAATCGACTACAAAAACAACATTCACGGAGGCAGTAATGTATACTGTAAATATCGGAAACAAACATTTTACGCTTGACAACAAACAGACGATACTAAGCCTTGTCGACGACCCGGACAAACGTTACGTCTGCGCCAAGGTCAACAACCGCTTACGCGAACTGAGTTACGAACTCAGTTTTGACTGTGACGTGCAGTTGCTTGACCTCAAGGACGCCGACGCAGTCAAGGTTTACGAAACCAGTCTTCGCTACATGATTGCAATGGCGTTCCACAACGTGTACCCCGACTACAAAATCAAAATTTGTTACGGCGTTTCACGTTCGCTTATGGTGACGATTATGTCACCGTCCGTCAAGCCCGACGGCAGAATGGTTGAAGCGGTGACCGCCGAAATGCGCCGACTTGTCGCACTCAACCTCCCGTTTGAACGCATGTCAATGAGTAAAACCGACGCTTACGACATGTTTGTTGCCAACGGCGACCTTGACAAAGCTCTCACGTTGCAGTACCGCCCCGAAAAAATCTGTCACTTCCACAAGTGTGGCGATTACGTCAACTATATGTACGGCTACGTGGTGCCGAGTACGGGCTACATCAACCGTTTCCGCATGTTTGTGTACGACGGCAACATTGTGTGCCAGTATCCGCGTTACGAAATGAACGGCGAAATTCCCGAATTCAAGGACGAACCGACGTTCAGCAAGGTGCAGAAGCGTGCTTACAAGTGGGCGAAGTTGTGCGATGCCGCCCTTATTTCCGGCGTAAACGCACACGTGACGGAAGCCACCGAGGTGGACTTCATCAATATGAACGAAACTCTGCACAACGACATGCTGCACGACCTCGGCAGTCAGATTTTGTCAGACATCGAAAACATCAAACTTATTTGCATTGCAGGTCCCAGCAGTAGTGGAAAGACGACCTTCAGTAATCGCTTGCGTATCGAGCTTATGGCGCGTGGAATTACGCCGCTGCGTATCTCGCTGGACATGTACTACAAAAACCGCGAAGACATCCCCTACGACGAACACGGCGTGCAGGACTTCGAGGACATCAACGCCCTTGACGTAGAGTTGTTCAACAAGCAAATGACCGCGCTTATCGCAGGCGAGGAGGTGGAATTGCCCGTTTACCAATTCGGCAACGGTCGCGCCGAACACGGCATCCCGACAAAGATTTCGCCCGAAACGCCCATAATAATAGAGGGGATACATGCGCTCAACGACGCGCTTAGTTACTCTGTGCCCAAGTACCAGAAGTACAAAATTTACATTGCGCCGCAGTTCCAGATGAACCTCGACATGCACAACCCCATCAGTTACACGGACATCCGCCTGCTGCGCCGTATAGTGCGCGACAAGAAGTATCGCGGTGCCAGTGCGGAACGTACCCTTGAAATGTGGCATTCCGTGCGCCGCGGCGAGTTCAAGTGGATTTACCCATTCCAGGAAGGTTGCAACTACGTGTACAATTCCGCGCTCACCTACGAGTTGTGTGTGCTGAAAAAATACGCCCTGCCTGCCCTGCGCGAAGTGCCGTCGGACAGTCAGTACTACATTACCGCCAATCGCTTGATTAAATTCCTCAAGTATTTCAAGGATATGGACGACAAATGGGTGCCGTGCAATTCGCTGCTGCGTGAGTTCATCGGCGGCAGTTGCTTTGCCGAAGTTGACGAGTAAAAAATAATTATAACGAAAAGGACGGTTGCAGTATTTTGCAATCGTCCTTTAATATTTGTGCGTGGTCGGTTGTTTGTTTCACTTTTGCCGACCGTTTTTGCCTGTGAGGTGGCGGTTGGTTGTAAGTTTGGCAACGTTTGCCGCTCGTTTGTTTTATTCTTCGCAGGAAATAAGTTCGCCCGAATATGTGTAAGAGGTTCTGTGAGGAATCAAGCTGCAGCGAACGCGGTAAAAATCATTGTATTAAAACGTCAGTTCAAAGCGTCTGTTGAAATGTAAATGTTAAAAACGTGGTATTTTGCCGCGTGTGCGTAAAGTTTGGTAAAAGAGTTGTGTTTTTTAATTAAAACGGTGTATATCGTCAGTAAAAACGGGCGAAAATCAAAGCAACTAAAATGACGGACGGAGTTGCTGTTATGAATTTTGCAAAATGTATCGAATTTTTTAATACGTATGATGTTTTCTTTGCTATCGGGATGTTTGTACTACTTGTTTTGTTTGCTGTCGTCAATCTGATTGCAGACAGGTATCGCCGTCAAAACAGACGATTTAACGCTGCGGTGTCGGACATGCTGGCGCATCCCAATGCTTCCTTTGCAGGCGCGGAAAAGTTGCCCGAAGAATATCGTCGGCAGTGGCGTGCGTTTCTTGGCGGCAGTGCGGAAAAACCGTCGGACGTATTCGAGTTTGTACCGCTTAAACGCAGACTTGTGTCGATTATTCCCTTTGTTTGCTCTGCGCTTTGTGCCGTCTTGTTTGTCGTTGCTTTTGCGCTGGACACTTTGCGTACAAGTTACCTGCTTGTCTCGTTGCTTTATGTCTCGGTAGCGGTGCATGCTTTTGTTTTAATTCGTCATGCCAATATTGCCAAAACGTTACGTGCAAAAAGATTGTTTGCCAAATTTGTGGCATTACTCAACCGACGTGCAGACCTGCCCGAACGTAAAACGCCGATTGACGAAAGCGTGCGCGAAATAAACCGCATTGCGAAAAAATCCCCCGACGAGTCTGCTCTCGTGCGAGTTGCCGACATTCTGCGCTCAATGGGTCTGTCGGAAAAACGCACCGTGGAACAGCAACGGAAAATAAACAACGCGGTAAACGGGCTTCTGCAATCATTTACGGTGCGGACGGCAAAAGCGTAAGAAATATCGCATAAACACCGAGAGTTGTTTAACGCATAACCGCTGTCAGGCAAAAAATCGTGATGGCAACGGGGAACACAAAGGCTTTCGTCTGACATTATCGACAACTTCCGGATTGTCCTTTTCGTCCATTCGAGTGGACGTTTTGCCTGGCGGTAGATGTGTCTTTTGCTGCTATGCGTTTGTAATTGTTCAATTGTTTAAGTACAACTTTATCACACTTTTAATAATATTAAAAGAGACGCTTTCTGTAGTTAAATACAGCAAAGCGTCTCTTTGGTGTTGTATTGAGTTGCGTGACAAGTATTCTGTCTGCCGCTGTAACTTACGTTAGGTAAAGTAAAAAATTACTTGACCGGCACGTACATTATGTCAAGGTTGGTGTCTACCAGTTTAAGCACAAAACGGATACCCTCCGTCTGTTGCGTGGCGTCCTGGCTGAGCAACCTTGCTGTGGACTCGATGTTGACTTGCAGATCGTCCGGCATGTCGCCTTCGTACAAAACTTCGGCAAATGATTCTCCGCGCTCGACGGTCGACGACGGAATGACGGCAAAGTGCAGGTTGCGGTCAAATTCCTGTGCCAACTGTTTAAGTTCTTTTACGGCTTTGCTGTGTTGTGGCGCATTGGAAGTAAGCCAGTCCTTGTTGCATTTGTCGCTTATGTACAACTTGATAAATACGGTAAACACGATTTACTCCTTTGTAGTGTCTTTTGTTTTTGCGGTCGTAGGCGTACCGAGTTACAGTCTGCATGACGAAACACGCACAGCACGGCGGAATACGGATATCTGCATTTCTGTCGCAAGTCGTTTCCGTTTTATTTTTTGCCGTCGGTGGATCCCAGTCCGCCGTTGCGAATCGCGCTTGCGTCGTCGTCTTCAGTCAGCAGGTAACGTGTAAATATGCCTTGCGCAAACGCAGTGCCTTTGGCAATGTCCAGTCGTTTGTCGCTTTCGTTGGTCATTCGCACAAAAATGTGTCCTTCGTTGTCGCTGTCGGCGTAGTCGGCGTCTATTACCCCGACAGTGTTGTTAAGCCGAAGTTTGTACTTGAAGCCAAGCCCGCTGCGAGGGTAAATCAGCAGGCACCAGTCGTCTGGCATAAGCGCGCGTATTCCGGTTGCGACGGTGGTGGTTTGCCCCGGTTCGAGCGTGATGTCGTCCGGTGCAAAAAAGTCGTAGCCGGCACTTCTGGCGGTTGCGCGGCGCGGCAGTCTGATGTCGTTGTAAATCGATTCGCTTCCGTGGGGCGCAAACCGAGCAAATGTTACTTTTTCAAATTTTGCAAGTTTTCTCATTGTTGTCGGATGTGTACTTCGTCGTTGTCATTTTTGGCGTTTTTGTTTGAAAAATTCCGTCAGCATGTCGCTGCACGCTTCTTCTTCGACGCCGCCGCAAAGTTCGAGATGGTGGTTGAGCGTTGTTCCGATTTGCTCTGCAAGCTGCACGCAGCCTTCGCCCGAAAGGTCATATGCGCCGAACACGACGCGTGGCAGTCGTGCGTTGTAGCACGCCCCGAGGCACATTACGCACGGCTCAAGCGTTACGTACAGTGTGCAACCGCTAAGCCGCCAATCGCCCGTTTTTTTGCAGGCGCGTTGTATGGCAAGTACTTCGGCGTGTCCGACGGCATTTTTGGACGCATTGCGCCTGTTGTGTGCGCGCGCAATCACTTTGCCGTTTTTTACGATTACCGCGCCGATGGGAACTTCGCCTTCTTTCGCCGCCGCCCAGGCTTGCTTCATTGCCAGCCGCATGTAGTAATTATCGTTCATATTTTTGTATTGTGATTATATTTGCTTTTGCAAATTTTAACAATTATCACCGACACTCACTATTGAGGTGGCGTAGATTGGTGCAGATAATGGCAACAGTATATTGGGTATATTGATTACGCCACGAAGCACGGGCGTGTACCGGGCTGAGTGCCCTTGCGGGGGATGCCGGGGAATGCGACACCCCGGCGAAAGTCTGTTAGATGCGGCGAGTTTTAACTTTGGGTCGATGTTTGTCGTATTACCTTCGCAAAACTATTGACACAAATCAACTCTGCTTAGTGTGTGCACGACCCGTGCCCGCACCCTCATAGTCCGACCGCAACATGGTCGTCGGCGGTCAGCACAAAGAAGTGCTTTTTTTCGACTGCGTGCCGCCGCTGTTGCGCGTTTGGTCGGATTAGCGCGTAGTCGCCAGATGCGCCAATATACGCCGCCTCAAATCCATTCTTTGCCAATGCGGATTTGCCCGTTCAGCGTTTGCATCAGCGTTTCGTCCACTTTAAGCACCTTTCTGTCATACGTTACAAGTCCGTTTACCTCGTCTTCCACATCGGAAAGTTGCGCAAACACCGCCGCCGACAGTCCTTCGGGTACAAGGTCTATCACGTCGTGTTTGTACAAGTCGGCAAGGGCAATGTTGTATTGCTCGATGTCGTCAAACTTTTTGTAGCCGTACTCGCGTTCCGTGTTGAATATATGTCCCGATATCGGCAGACTGTAACCGCCGAATTCCGTCAGACAGGTGACGCGGTTGTGTTTGTCCTTGTGCAGTCTGGTCGCTTTGAAATAGACGTGCATGCTGTTGATGTCGCCGCCGCCCTGGTCGTGCCAGCCGCTTGCATGGTCAACGGTGCGTGTGCCGTCGATTTGTTTTGTAAGTGCGGCAATGCGGTTTGCATCAAACTGTCCCCAACCCTCATTGAACGGCACCCACATGGCAATGCACGGACAGTTGTACAAAGTGCCGATCATTTCCGTGTATTCCTTTTCAAAGGCGTCGCGGCTTATCTTTTGTCTGCGTGAAAACAGTCCGTAGCGGCTGTCTTTTACATTTCTTTTGCCGCTATACGGCAACGCAAGCGTTACAAGCAGGTTTTGTTTCGTTCCGCCGCTGGGCATATCCTGCCACACAAGCATGCCCAGTCTGTCGCAGTGGTAGTACCAACGAGCAGGTTCCACCTTGATGTGCTTGCGAAGCATGTTGAAGCCGAGGCGTTTGGCAAGTGCTATGTCTGCAACAAGAGCTTCGTCGGACGGTGCTGTGTACAAGCCGTCGCTCCAGTAGCCCTGGTCTAATAGTCCGTTGTGGAAGTAGGGCTTGTTGTTCAGCATCAGGCGTTTGTGTCTGCCGACCGATTCGCAACCGAATTTGCGCATTGCAAAGTAACTTGTAACCTTGTCGCGGCGCGAAATGAGCACCAGATCGTACAAAAACGGCGTTTCGGGCGTCCATGACTTAAATCGTCCGTCGGGGAAGGACAACGATACGGTGCCTTTGCCGTCAACCTTGGCAATTTCCTCATCGCCCTCTTTCAGAATAAAAGTCACCGGCTCGTCAAAGGTGCAGTCCGTTTCAACAATCACCCGTCCCTCGTCGTAAACCGGGGTTATGCGCAGGCTCTTTATGTAGTCGGTCGGTACGCTTTCAAGCCATACCGTCTGCCATATTCCGCTTTGAGGGGTGTACCACATACCGCCGCGGTGCGTACTTTGTTTGCCGCACTGGTAGTAGCGGGTGTCGGTGTAGTCAATCACCTTTACGACAAGACTGTTAGGTTGATCGATCTTTGCCGCCGAAGTGATGTCTGCGGTAAACGGCAGGTAGCCACCCTCGTGGTGGCACACCTTTATTTCGTTGACAAACACGTCGCAAATGCAGTCCACCGCTCCGAAATTGAGCAGTATCACATCGCGCACGAAGCTGCGACTAAGCGTAAACTCGGTGTGGTAAAACAATCTTTCGCGCGGTTTAAGTTGACGTCCTACGCCCGACAGTATGCTTTCAGGTGAAAAAGGCACCAAAATACGCCCGTCGAATACGGCGGGCATGGTGTCGTTTTTTGTTATGGCGTAGTCCCACCAACCGTTGAGATTGATGTAGCTGTTACGTACAAATTGCGGTCGGGGGTATTCCTGCAACGGCTTGTCGTCGAGTTGTTCGCCCCAAACCGTTTTTAGTCCTGTAGTAGGCAATGCGCCCTCCTTTTTGCCTGCGGAAAGCGGTGTAAGTTTGCCACAGTCCGCCGCAAAAATGTAGTCAAAAAATCACAACGTATGCAAAAATCGCTTACTTTATTTCAGTAAGAAGGCTGTGGAAAACTTCGGTAAACATATCTTTTACCTGTTCGTCGGTAAACGCGCAAACGTCGCCTGCGCACAGTGTGCCGATACCTACGGTGTACACTGCAAGGTGCAGGTAGATATGCTTTGCCGCTTCTTCGGAAAGATTGTACGGTCCTGTCAGCGAAGCCAGTACCTTGGGATAGGTTGTGCGTGTGTCGGGCAGGTAGTTTGCCGGTTCGACGGGGGCGTTGCCTTGCAGGAACATGATTTTGAACAGTTTCGGCTCGTCCTTTGCAAATTTGACAAATTGCGTGCCGGTGCCGATAAATGCAATTTCCTGATTAAGCCCTTCGTTGATGTATTTGTCGTAAAGGTCGTTGGCTTGTTTCATTACCGCATTCTGAACTTCTTCCATGTTGGAAAACAGCGTGAAAATGGGGCAGTAAGACGAACCCAGATGTTTGCCCAGGTTGCGAGCGGTAAGCGCTTCCATTCCGTCGGCACGGACGAGGTCAAACGCTACTTTTGCGATGTGTTCTTTGGTAAATTTTGCTCTTGGCGGCATAATAATGCACTCCTTGGTAAATATTTGTCAAGCACTCGCTCGCTAAATGCGAAATGGAATTTTGCAGATTGTGGGCAGGGTGTTATATAACGACGGTTTCATTTTAGATTAAAAGCCGACTATTGTCAAGGGAAAATGAACAAAAGGCGAAATATTTTGCGTGTATTGTAAAAGGTTTCCCAAATCCGGCAAAAATAAACAAATCGGCGCATTTTGTTTACATTTACCGTCGGTTTCGCACAAAATAACAGGCGAAATAAAAAAGTTGGGTATTGACATTGCAATGGCAATATGTTAAATTATTATTATATATTTTTTCTTATTTTAACAAGCCGTCCGACGAAGTTTTTTTTTGTCGGCGATGACAAATCTTTGGCAGAAGTGCAGGGTTTTTTCGTGCAAGGCGAATGCTTAAAATCAACGTTCTGAATGATAGTTGCCGCTAACTGAATTGCAGGCTCAGACACGGCACGGATGTTGCCGCACAATGTCAAAGTAACATAGAGGTGAACAATGGACAACGTAAGAGTAATCGAAATAAAACAGAGCGTATTCGAGGACAATGACAAAGACGCGGCATTGCTTCGCGACGAGTTGAAAAAGAAGGGCGTGTATCTCATCAACCTTATGAGCAGCCCCGGAAGCGGCAAAACGACGACATTGACAAAATTGTTGCCGCTGCTTGCCAAAAAATACCGCGTAGGTGTAATGGAAGCGGACATCGACGGCGACGTTGACGCAAAGACAATTGCCGACATGGGTATCAAATCCATTCAGTTGCACACGGGCGGCATGTGCCACCTCGACGCTGACATGACAAGACAGGGGCTGCGCGAACTTGGCGTGGACGACCTTGACATAGTGGTGCTGGAAAACGTCGGAAACCTGGTGTGCCCGGCAGAATTCGACACGGGTGCGGTCAACAACATGATGATACTGTCCGTGCCCGAGGGACACGACAAGCCGCTGAAGTATCCGCTGATTTTCAGCGTGTGCGACCTGGTGCTTATCAACAAGATAGACGTCGCGCCGTACTTCGACTTCGACGAGGCAAAGTGTCGCGAGTATATCACAATGCGCAACCCCGATGCGACGGTGGTACCTGTCTGCGCCAGAACGGGCGACGGCATCGACAAGGTAGCGGCATGGATTGAACAGCGCGTTGAAGAGTGGCGTGCCTGACAAGAAACCGTCGAAGCGGCATTTGAGAAAATGGCGCCATTGTGAGGTGGGCGCCGAAGTGCGGTGGTTTGTGTAAGGGGTCCTGTCGAGGAATTGCCCATGAAAACTCGCCCTGATGGCTCAGCATTCCGTCGGAGCAATATTGCCTGTGGTAGGCAGCCTTCCCAGCCGCGCCCTTGGAATGATGGTTTTCATTGGGCAACACCTCGCCACCCCGAATGAAGCAGGCTAACCGTTTGTAACTGGTTCGCGTACTTCAAGTGCACTAACTTCGGCGGACGAAATTGTAAATGGCTGAATAGAGCCGTTTTCAACGTCAGCACTTTTGGTAATGCCCCCACAGCGCCGCTACCCCGACCACCCACCCCTGGCGCGTACAAGGTAGTACGCGCAATGAAATTTGCCTGACGGCAAATGAAATCTTGCTACGCAAGATGAAATCCGACAAGTCGGATGAAATCCCACTTCCAATAGTGTGCACGTGTACGACGTGTTGAGCGAAACGAAGTGAAGTCGAAACATCCCCTGGAAAGGTACCTTTCGTCTGACACTACGTGTTGCAATGACCTGATTGTAGGTAAGCGGAACCCTTTCGGGGAATTGCCACGGCGCGACAAAAGCAGCCGCTTCTCGCAATGACACTTTTACATTAAAGGCTTTACCAACTACGTTACTTATCCTAATTGCCCTTTTACAGCCGACAACGTACCCTTGACCTTTTTGTCTTTATTACAAATAAAGTTCGCCCTTTACCATGAGGGGCGGGTGGTCGGGGAAGGGTGCTGCGGGGGACTTAGCGAAGTTTCAGAGGAAAACTATCTTTTAATAGTTAAACTTTGTTCGGCTATGTATTTTCCCTGTCTACATTTGCCGAAGTCAATGTACTTAAAGTGTGCAACAGGCATTAAACGGTTCGTTAGCTTTGTGACGGTGGCAAGGTATGCCGAAGTTAACCTACTTGAAGTCCACAAGTCGATTACAAACCGTTAACTTGCTTCTTACGGGGTGGCGAGGTGTTGTCCAATGAAAACCATCATTCCGAGGGCGCGGCTGGGAAGGCTGCCTACCATAAGTATTATTGCTCCGACGGAATGCTGAGCCATCAGGGCGAGTTTTCATTGGACAATTCCTCGACAGGACCCCATACAAAATCTGCTTCACTTCGGCACCCATTTACAAGGTACCCTTCCGGGGGATGCTTCGGCTACGCTCGGCATGACATATTTCTAAGTGACAAATCGGAAGTTTGTTTTGAGCCGGCAATGTAAATTACTTGCGCATTCGGCTTTTCAAAAGAAGACAGTAAATTCCCAAAAAATAAAAAAGATATTTTCATATAACAAAGGAGCAAACACATGCCCGAAATCAGCAAAAAGTATGTACCCAAGCACATGAACGACGAAAATCCCAACCCCAAGCTGTTGAAGCTGGTACGCAAAATTACCGACCGTCTGCCTGCAAAATTGCACGGCGTTACTACGGCAGACCCCGAGTACTGGGGTTTTGCGTGCATATTCGAGGACGAACTTCCGCATGAGCAGTCCGAGGCGGCACTTGACCTTATGTTGCAAATGAAGGTGCGCAAACACTATGCCTATTCCGAAATGCTGGAAATGGGCGACGTTGACAGCGACGAGGCTCGCACAAAGTTTGACGAACTTCTGCAAAAACTGGGCGAACTTGGTATGTTGGAATACGACTACGGCGACAAATATACCAAAGACGGACCTGTCCCCGGTACGACCTACAACAAGGAAGACCGCGAGTACTGGATTCCGCTGTTCGTGCCCGGCTCGGCAGAGTACACCAACATGAACAAGGGACTTATGGATCGCCATCCGGAACTTGCAATGTTCTTCGAGCGTATGACCTTTTTGCCTCTTGAAAAGGTTACAGCCATGGTTCCGCCGGGAGGAGCAGGCATCGGCATGCACGTGATTCCCGTTGAAAAAGCCATCGAAATGGAAAACACGTCCATGGACATCGAACATATCAGTTACTGGCTGAAACGTTACGAAGGACACATCGGCGCAAGCATGTGCAGTTGCCGTTACGGACGCAAACTTCTCGACGAGGGCTGTGCCGACGACTGCAATCTGTGGTGCATAGGCGTGGGGGACATGGCGGACTACTGCCGCGAAACCGGCAAGGGCGTTGACATTACCTACGAGCAGGCAATGGACATCCTTAAACGCGCCGAGGACAACGGATTTGTTCACCAGGTGACCAACATCGACGGCGAAGGCAAGATTTTCGCTATATGCAACTGTAACCTTAACATCTGCAACGCATTGCGTACAAGCCAACTGTTCAACACGCCCAATATGTCGCGCAGCGCGTACATCGCTCACGTGGACAAGTCCAAGTGCGTGGCGTGCGGACGTTGCGTAGAGTACTGCCCTGCAGGTGCGGTCAAACTCGGTCAGAAGTTGTGCCATGCCGACGGCAGTGAACAAACCTACCCCATGCAACCGCTTCCCGACAACAACAGTTGGGGCGAACATATGTGGAGTGAGGACTACCGCGATCGCAACCGCATAAACTGCCACGAAACGGGCACAAGTCCCTGTAAGACGGCTTGCCCTGCGCACATCGCCGTACAGGGTTACCTCAAAAAGGCGTCGGAAGGCAAGTATCGCGAAGCGTTGGAACTCATCAAGCGTGAAAATCCGTTCCCTGCAGTTTGCGGACGTATTTGTAACCGTCGTTGCGAGGACGCATGCACGCGCGGAACAATCGACAAGGCAGTAAGCATTGACGCGGTAAAGAAATTTATTGCCGAACAGGACCTCAATGACGAACATCGCTTTGTGCCGGAAATCGTCGTGGCAAGCAACCTGGGACGCTGGAAGGAAAAGATTGCCGTTATCGGCGGCGGTCCCGCAGGACTTAGTTGCGCCTTCTATCTAGCGCAAAAGGGCTACTACCCGACGGTGTTTGAAAAGAACGAACGCGCAGGCGGCATGCTGACATACGGCATTCCGAGTTACAAACTGGACAAAAAGGTAATAGATGCCGAAATCGACATCATGCGCGAAATGGGCGTGGAAATCAAGACCGGCGTGGAAGTAGGCAAGGACGTCACGATCGGGCAACTGCGTGAGCAGGGCTACAAGGCGTTTTACGTGGCTATCGGCTGTCAAGGCGGCAGATTGCCCGGTGTTCCCGGTCAAGAAGCAAGCAACGTTACCACGGCTGTGGAATTTTTGAAAAACGCCAACTGCGGACAAATGCAGGGCAAGTTGAGCGGCGAAGTGGTGGTTGTCGGCGGCGGCAACGTCGCAATCGACGCGGCGCGAGTATCCGCAAGAAGCGGTGCGGCAAAGGTTACCATGCTGTGCCTGGAACAGCGCAACGAAATGCCCGCAAGTGCCGAAGAGGTTGCCGAAGCGGAAGCCGACGGCGTGACCGTAAACAACGGTTGGGGCCCCAAGCAAGTTGTCGTTGACGACAATGGCGTTGCGACGGCAATTGTGTTCAAACGTTGCACAAGCGTGTACGACAACGAACACAAGTTTGCGCCCGTGTACGACGAAGAGGACACATTGACGTTGCCCGCGGACAAAATTATTTTTGCAATAGGACAAAGCATACAGTGGGGCGACCTGCTTAGCGGTACAAAGGTTGAGTTTGCCGGCAGAGCAATGTACCCCAAGGCAGACAAGCTGACCTATCAGACGGCGGAACCCGACATTTTTGTTGGAGGCGACGTGTATACCGGACCGAAGTTTGCCATCGACGCAATTGCGCAGGGACATGAAGCGGCGGAAAGCCTTCACCGCTACGTACAGCACGGTCACATGACCATCGGCCGCAACCGCAGAGAGTTTGTCCAACTCAACACCGACGACATCTCGGTGGAAAGTTACGACCACGCGCCCCGTCAGGTGGCGGCTCGCGATACGAGCATTGACGGCAAGGGCTTTGAGGACAATCATGGCACTTTGACGGAAGAACAGGTGCGCGTTGAAACGGCGCGTTGCCTTGGCTGCGGCGCAAGCATCGTGGACACCAACAAATGTATCGGTTGCGGATTGTGCACGACCAAGTGCGCGTTTGACGCCATTCATCTGTCGCGCGACCTGCCCGAAGCAAGCAATATGCGCATTGCCGAAAAGAAATTCGGTGCTATTTTGCCCTACGCAATCAAGCGCGGATTTAAGATACTCGGCAACAAAAACAACGTCGGAAAGAAAAAGGACTAATAGGGTTAATTTTGCCATCACTAACAACCTTGGGGATGTCCTT
>UMHM01051172.1_pt1 | contig 19501 bp, 18 predicted proteins | sample 1965501 | NCBI WGS metagenome assembly UMHM01 (sample SAMEA4836095, study PRJEB28245) | human gut metagenome | biome: gut microbiome; material: fecal sample | place: Denmark | collected 2008
ACTATAAAAATATATACATTTAACAATAAATTAACACAAATTTAATATTGTTTTGACATTATTTTTATTGCATAATAAAGACGTCGCAATATGATGAATATATTGCGCTAAAAATTGAAAATAAAATATTCATTTTATAAAGGAGTTCAAGATGGAAATAGTTACAATGGTCTTATCATTACTAGGTGGCATTGCGTTATTTTTATTCGGTATGTCTCTAATGGGTGATGGATTAAAAAGTGTAGCCGGAAATAAGTTAGAAGCATTCTTATACAAAATGACGAACACAAGCTTAAAGGGTGTTGCCCTTGGTGCAGGAGTTACTTCGGTTATACAGTCTAGCAGTGCTACGACAGTAATGGTCATTGGTTTTGTTAACTCAGGTATGATGAAACTAAGACAAGCAATCGGTATTATTATGGGTGCCAATATCGGTACAAGTATTACTGGTTGGATTTTGTGTTTATCGTATGTTGGTGGATCAAGTGGAATCGCTAGTTTATTCTCAACGGCTACGATTACGACGTTATTTGCATTTATTGGTATTTGTTTAAAAACATTTGGGAAACGTACAACCCATAAAAATGTTGGAAACATCATGCTTGGATTTGCGATTTTAATGACAGGTATGCAACAGATGAGTGGTGCAGTTTCACCTTTAAGAACAAATGAAACATTCATTAGTATGTTAACAATGTTCTCAAATCCAATAATGGGTATTTTGGTTGGTATTTGTTTTACAGCGGTCTTACAAAGTGCAAGTGCTGCCATTGGTATCGTACAAGCTTTATCAATGACGGGTTCATTGACTTTTGCTGCAGCCTTTCCAATTAACTTAGGTATTGGTATTGGTGCTGCATGTCCCGTATTGATTTCAGCATTGAGTGCAAACAAGAATGGTAAGCGTACGGCATTGGAATATTTGATTAATGATTTATTTGGTATGATTATTTGGTCAATCTTATTCTATGGCTCAAATACATTTATGCATTATGATTTTGTGAATAAAGTGATGTCTCCAGTAAACATTGCTTTAATGAATACAGTCATTCGTTGTGGAAATGTATTGGCATTATTCTGGTTTATTCCTCAAATTGAAAAACTGTTGATGCGTTTGATTAAGGACAGTCCAGAAGATTTGGCAGAACAAGCTGATTTTGATTTGTTAGAAGAACGTTTAATTCCGTATCCTGCATTGGCTATTGCACAATGTCATCGTGTCATGAATGGTATGGCGAAAAAGGTTCGTAACAATGTCAATCGATCAATGAATTTGATCAATGAGTTTAGACCAGAAAAATATGAAAAAGTACATCGTAAAGAAAAATTAATTGATAAATATGAAGCGCGTTTAGGTTCTTATTTAATGCAACTGACAAAGCAGGCATTAAATACAGAACAGACTCGACAAACTTCTTTATATCTTCATACAATTAGTGACTTTGAAAGAATTGGAGATCATGCGGCTGATATTGCTGAGATGTCAAAGAGCATCAATGAAAATCGCATGGAAATGTCAGAAGCAGCTATGAATGAGTTAAATCTTGTTATGGAGGCTGTTCGTGAATCGATGAATATGACATACCATGCGTATCTAGAAGATGATTTAAATCTAGCTAGACGTGTTTCTCCATTAGGTATTGTAATTCGCGGACTTTGTGATGAAATGAAATTACGTCATGTTGAACGTTTATCACAAGGAAACTGTGGCCTTGAAGAAGGTACTGTATTCAATGATTTATTGAATAGTTTAAATCGTATTGCTACACACTGCGCAAGTAGTATGGTGGCCTTGATTAAGATTCGTGAAAAAGATACAGATATCCATATCCATGATTCTAAGGTATATGCGATCGATGGTGATGATTATAAAACAACGTTAGCTGAATATCATGAAAAATATGATCTTGGACAAAGAGAAGGTCGTATTGTTAGTATGGAAGATGAACAAGTCGAATAAAATAGTAAAGGCCTGAGAAAATCAGGCCTTTGATGTATTGATTTGTAGATTACATTTCTTATCAATGGAAAATGCATTAAAATAAGCTTCTTCTAAAGGAATCCATCGTTGAATAAAAGTATTCAACATTTTCGGATTCCTTTTTTCTAATCTGAAAAGTTGCTCTTCTTTATCCACCGTTAAGAAAATGGAATAATCATAATACTTTTGAAGGTTTGGATGCATCGAATAAGATCCTTCAATAATATTCAATGGTTTGTATGGAATCAAAATAGAAGGTTGTAATGACATGGTGGAACAATCAAATTTACTGAATTCTACATCTTGATGTTTGGATAATGGAATCAACACCTCTTCTTTAAAACGTTCGTGATCCACATTTCCTCCAGGTATATTAAATCTTTCTTTTGTCCTTTGATGGGGCTGTAAGAAAAAGTCATCCATAGAAAAGACATTACAGTCATATATTTCTGAAAGGAATTGGGCCAGTGTTGTTTTTCCTGAAGCACAACGACCGTCAATAGACAGAATCGATGGGTGATTGTTATCTATATATTTGAAAAGTTCTAAAAAAGGGACAAACTTCTTATGAATCAAACGATAGGAAGGATGATACAACTGATTGAATGCATCTGAATGGTGCACTGCGGGATATCCATCTTTTTTCCACTTTAAAAGAATGACTTTTGATTCTTCTAATGAAAAAGGAAGTTCTTTGTTCGAAATTAAATGGATAAGAATATTGATTTTTTCTTCCAGTTTTTCTTTTGCGTTTAAACTTGGTTTTGCCGATAGAATAAATAAGGATGTTAGTGTGCTTGCACTTAAACCATAACTTAAAGGTAGACGCACATAGTCTCCATCGAGTTCTTCAATAGAACTTGAACAGTTCATTGTTTCGTCTTGAATTCGTTTTTTAACCTCAGCATAATCTGTAACCATGTGTTCGCAGCCATAGCTGCTTTGATAGATAAATTTTAGGATATCCTGAAGTTCAAGCTTAGGATACATTTTATATTGATTTAATATATATTCTTTTGTGTTCATAGACTGATTTTAACATATTCTGGTTTCTTGTATATATAGATAAAAGTTATAACAGATACATATTATTAAATATTATCAATAATCAATTGAAAATGATAAAATAATAACATCGGAGGAAATTTACGTATGTTAAATATTAAATATGATATTGTTGGTTCTTTTTTAAGACCACAGGAAATTAAAGAGGCACGTGCCAAATTTAATGATAATGAAATTACATATGAACAGTTACGTGATGTAGAGGATGAACAAATCGCAAAATTAGTGGCGAAGGAAGTGCAGCACGGATTGAAGTTTGTGACAGATGGAGAGTTCCGTCGTCGTTGGTGGCACTTAGACTGGTTGAAGGAATTTGATGGATTTACTACAAAGCACTTAGATAAGTTTATCAATGGAAGAAATAATCATATTGAATTGGGTATGATTGAAGGAAAGATTGCTTATGATCCAAATAAAGCACATAAAGAAATGTATGCATGGGATTTCTTAAAAAATGAAGCGAGTAAATATGGTGTACAAGCTAAAAAATGTATTTCAGGACCGAACATGATTTTGATTGATCATTTCTTACAGTTGGGCATCAAAGATACACCTTATTATGGTACAGATATAGAAGCTGTTATTGAAGATATTGGAAAAGCATATCAAGCTGCTATCCGTGATTTTTATGATCATGGTTGTCGCTATATTCAAATTGATGATACATCTTGGACTTATATGATTGATGATACTTTTGTTTCCAAAGTAGAAGGCTTAGGTTATACAAAAGCACAGGTATTAGATTGGTTTGTTCGTGTAAGTACAAAAGCATTAGAAAATCGTCCACAAGATATGCAGATTGCAACACACTTCTGTAAAGGAAACTTTAAAGGGAATCCTTTGTTCCATGGATTCTATGACACAATTGCCAAATCCGTAGCGAGTATTCCTTATGATGGTTACTTTGTTGAATATGACGATGCACGTAGTGGCACATTTGATCCTTGGGCTGTTTTAAAAGGAACAGACCGTACATTTGTAGCTGGATTGATTTCAACTAAGCGTCCTGAATTAGAAGAACATGATGCGATTAAAGCTCGTTATGAGCAGGCTAAAGCTGTTGTAGGTGATAATATTGCACTTTCTCCACAGTGTGGATTTGCCTCTGTAGAAGAAGGTAACTGTATTGATGAAGAAACACAATGGAAAAAGATTGATTTATTAGTATCTTGCCAAGATTTTATTTAAGAGAGGTCGTTTGATTTCTCTTTTTTTCATGAAAAAAAGGAACAATTACTTGTTCCCGTAGTATGAATTCAAGAAAGATTCTTTAAATTCTTTAAATGTGCCATCTAAAATGGCTTGTCTAGCCTGTTCTGTTAAACGAATGATAAAACGAAGATTGTGCATCGAAGCGAGTTCGAAATATTTTGCGGATTCATTACGATCTTGCGATTTCCAAAGTCTTCTTAATTCGCCCAATGTGATTTTACTTTGACATGTTGGGCAATCACAATCTTCATCAATCAATAAATCGCTATCTCTATATTTAGATAAATTGATAGGACCATGCATTGTGTATAATCTTCCATGCCTTGCTTCTCTTGTAGGGGCAACACAATCAAAGGTATCCGCGCCATTTTCGGTTCCAATCAAAATGTCATCTGGATGCGATAGACCTAATAAGTGTCTTGGTTTATTTTCAGGTAATTCTTCATTACACCAAGTTAAGATATCACCTAGCGTTTCTTTTAGAAAAGCACCACCTAAGCCATAGCCATCGAAATCCATCTTTGCATATTTTTTACAAGTGGATCTTCTAAGATCTTCCCAACGTCCCCCTTGAATAACGCCATATAAAGATTGGTGATAGCCTAGATCATCACAATGTTTTTTATGTTCATCTAGACTTCTCTTTGCCCAACGTTCGGTTCTTGCCAAAGATTCAACATTATATTCGTATGTATCCGCTAAAGACGTTAATTCATCATAAGCCATATGGATATCGGCGCCAATGCGGCATTGAATCTGCATACTTTCTTCGGGACCAATAAAGTCTTGTTGACCTGTAAATGGATCATGGAAGTGGACGCCGTCTTCTGTAACATGGGCTAAGCGTTTTTCTTCTTCGGTGTTTTTCATATTGTCTTCACGTTTCATACTGACAACCTTGCCGCATCCTGAGCCCAAAGACATAACTTGAAATCCACCAGAATCTGTTAAGGTTGGTCCATTCCAATTAGACCATGTGGATAGGCCGCCTTTTGCAGCGATTTCAGGGGAAATGTTTCGTAAATGATATCCATTACTTAACATGGCTTGGGCACTGATACTCTTTAATTCTTCCATGGAAACAAAGCGTACTTCACCATGTGTTCCTACGCACATAAATGCAGGTGTTTTAATATCCCCATGAGGCGTATGTATAATTCCAGCTCTTCCTAAATGGCCAGGAATTCTTTTTTCAATTTCAAAATAAAATTTATTGTCATTTTTATATTCCATAAATTCCTCCAACTCATTTATTCTATCATAGATTAGCGTCGTCTTATATAAAAGATTACACTGAGAATACCAATTATACCGGCAATATAGCCAATGGACTGAATGTTAAGTATATTGATGGTTTGTCCACCAATAAAAGATCCGAGTCCAATACCTAAATTGAAAATACCAGAGAAAATCGACATGGCAATCGAACTTGTTTGTTCGTTTATCACAAGGATTGTTTTAGATTGATATGCCACATTAAATGCAGTTGAGCTCATGCACAAAATAATACAGATCAATAATAAGGTGATGAATTCAGCGGTACCGGGTTTTGATGTACTCATCGAGAATCTCTGCCGTGTTCACATCTACGGATTCTAAAAAATAACTATTCGTCTAGAATAGTGACTTCGGATGGCATGTGCACAAGCAACTACAAGTCTACCTATTATAAATAAAGGAGAGCTAAATACGATAGCACGAATGCTTTGTCCTATGGCAAATAAAAAAAGTGTTGTGAGTAGTATCTTCTTATAGCTATATTTAGAAGCTAAAAACATAAGTGGTAAAGAAAACAGCATAACTGCCCAGGAATAGATGGTGATTATAATACCGGCAGTTGTTTGTGTGATATGGAAAGTCTGGGCAATGTCAGTCAATAGGCTGATGGGCATAAATTCAGAAGTGTTAAAGATAAAAGCGGCTATTGTCATTCCTATAAGTGGAAGTCCTTGTTTCTTATTCCTAATAAAATTATCCTTTTAAAAAACGTATATTATTTTAGTACATGTATTATTGAAAACCACATTTTTTCTTTCTATAATATATATCGGTGATAAAAATGAAAAAAACAATTTGGATTGCGACAAGCAATGCGCATAAGGTCGAAGAATTCCAGACTATGTTAAAGGATTGCGAAGTCAAATGCTTGAAAGACTTAGATCATAAAATTAATATTATTGAAGATGGAACCACTTTTGAGGAAAATGCTTTGATTAAGGCACGTACTTTGTATAACGAACTTCATGAACCGGTCATTAGTGATGATTCTGGTTTGGAAGTGGATGCGATGGATAAAAAGCCAGGCGTTTATTCGGCACGTTTTCTAGGGGAAGGCACAAGCTATGATATTAAGAATCAATATATTATAGATCAGGTAGAAGGTAAAACACGTACAGCGCGTTATGTATGTGTTATTGCTTATATTGATGAGAATGGACAAGAACACGTATACCGTGGGGAATGCGAAGGCTTGATTCATGATAAGCTAGAGGGTGAGAATGGATTTGGGTATGATCCCATCTTCTATTATCCGCCATTCAAGACAACACTTGCCAATGTAAGTGAAGAAAAGAAAAATAGTGTATCGCATCGTGGTGCTGCATTAGAAAAATTTTTAAAGGATTGGAGTAAATAAATATGTTACATGTTGTATTATATGAACCTGAGATTCCACAAAATACAGGGAATATCATTCGAACTTGTATGGCTACAGGTTCTCGCTTACATTTAATTGAACCGTTAGGATTTTCATTAGATGAAAAACATTTGCGTCGTTCAGGAATGGATTATATTAAGGATGCAGATATTCATATTCATAAAAACTGGGATGCGTTTGTGGCTGAAAATCCAAGCAAGCATTACTATTTTATGACTCGTTATGGAAAAAAAGCACCGAGTGAATTTGATTTCACAAAAGAAGAAGGCGATATCTATCTTGTATTAGGTAAAGAGAGTACGGGTGTCGATAAAAGGATTCTTCAAGGGCATTTAGAGACTTGTATGCGTCTTCCTATGGTTGCCAATGCAAGAAGTTTAAATTTATCCAATTGTGCTGCCATTATTGTTTATGAAGTATTACGTCAGCTTGATTATCCAGGACTTAGTACACATGAAGAATTAAAGGGAGAGGATTGGCTTGAAAATCTTAAAGTCGATTGATAAATATTTAGATTCGTTTGAAAAGCGAATCTTTATTTTTATATTTTTAATAACATTGTATTGGTTATGGCAGAATATTTGGCAGCTTCTATTGTTTTTTAAATTATTACTGATTACAGATTATGAGAGTTTATTTGGCTTACAGGCAAAATTAAGTGCATATGAATCCAGTGTGTTTATTCGCATTATATATTGTGTGATTTCAAACCCATCTTTGAGTGTACAAAGATTTTTAGGATGTATAAATATGATAGACATTCTTGGCTTCTTTGGATTAATAATTTTAATTAAAAGATATAAAAAAATAGCATTTGTGATGGCATTTAAGTATATTTGGTGCTTGTTTTGGCTTGTGAAAGGGCTCAATTCGATGAGTGTGTATTTGGTAATAAATTGCTTGAAATGCTTATCTTTAGGCACTTTTATGTGTGTTGTGATCACACTTATATTGTGGCTGTATTCTATTGTTGAAACTATCTTTGATTATAATAAAGTTGTTCATGATTTATAGACATTGTTGTACAAAATGGGAATTATGTGCATTTTTTTACAAAATCACATATTTTACCATAATATAAACTTATATACTTTATATAAAGTAGATTAAGAAAAAATTAAGAAATGAATTACTAAAAAGTACAAATGATTTTCAGACGAAAATTTGCATCCAAAATCAATCCATGTTAAATTTCAGTTGTTGTTACGAAGAGGTGATATGATGAATTTTATAGAAAAACACAGTAAAATTTTAGCCGTTAGCCTATGTTTATTGACTTCAGGACCTATTGTTTCTACAATGTATGCCAAAGAAGTTCAGCCAGGATGGCATGGTGAAGGCGCAGATCGTTATTATGTTTTGGAATCAAATCGTCAGGCAGCTACTGGTTTAACTAAAATCGATAAAGAACTTTATTATTTCAATAGTAAAGGTGAAATGCAGTTTGGATGGCAGACTGTTTCAAATGAAACTTACTATTTCCAAAAAGATGGAACTGCAGCAAGAGGTTCTGTAGTTATTCAGGGTAGTGAGTATAATTTCCAAAAAGAAGGTATTCTTCTTCATGGTTGGAGTAATGATGGAAAATCATACTACGATGAAAAAGGAAACAAGACTTCAACAAACTGGGTTGAAGATAATGGTGTTAAATACTATTTTGATGCCGATGGAAATTGTGTGACAGGATGGCAAAAAATCGATGGCCAGCAGTATTACTTCGGTGAAGATGGAAAGATGGTTACCGGACAATTTGAAGTAGACGGAAAAACATATTTCACTGATGAAGACGGTATCTTCCGTACAGGATGGCAAGAAATCAACGGTCAAAAATTGTATTATGCAGATAATGGTGAAGTGACTAAAAATCAAATCGTTGAGATTGAAGGATCTAAATATGCTTTTGATGAAAATGGTGACTTATTAGTAAATGCAGATAAAGATGGATATACTACAGACGAAAATGGCGTTGTAACTGAAACAGCTCCTTCTCAAGAAGAAACTACAACAGAACAAGCTCCAGCTCAAAATAATACAACGACTACACAAGCTCCAGCTCAAAATAATACAACGACTACACAGGCTCCAGCACAAAGTGCTCCTGCAGTTAGTACTCCTACAGTGACTCCAAGCGCAAACAGTTCAGCAATTGCAGCTGCTGCCATTGCACAAATTGGTGTTACACAAGATTGTACAATGTTAGTAACAAATTCTTTAAGAGCTGTTGGAATTAACTTCCACGGATGGCCTGAAGAATATTTGAGTTTAGGAACAGTTACATCAAATCCAGTTCCAGGTGATATTATCGTTTATTCAGGACATGTCGCAATTTATATTGGAAACGGTAGAGCAATTCATGGTGGATGGTTAGGCTATCAAACAGTCGAAGCTGAAGCCAATGTAGGTAATGCATTGATCGCATATGTTCATGTAGGCTAGAATTCAATTCTAGCCTTTTTTTTCTTTTTAGGGTAAAATCTATAATATATTTTTAAGGAGGGCTCGTATGAATTATATACAAACGCAAAAATTTAGTGATGTTTATGTTTCTTGCAAAACAATGATGCCTTTTAATCGAAATACGATTACTGCATTGAATGTCCTTGTGTATATGATGAAGGCAAAGACGCAAAAGATGAATTCAAAACAGAAGCTTGCGTCTACATTGAATTTAGCTTATGGAACGAAGGTATCTTACGGTTTAACTTCTTATGGAGATATTGTTACATTAGATGTTCGTTTTCAATTTGTCAGACCCGATTGGATTGAAGATGCTAGCTATTTGAATAAAGTCAAACAGATCATGGATCAGGTTTTATTTCATTCTGTTTTGGATGAGGAAAACTTTAATGAATCTATTTACCTTTTAAAGAATCGATTGTTAGCCCAAATGGATGATCCGGCTAATTTATCTTGTATGTATGCATTTGAGATGGCACATGATAAGCATTCAATCTCAATTCCTGTGCAGGGAGATTTAAAAGATTTACATACACTTACATTAGAAGATGTTCAGGCTGTATATGAACTTTATATGGATATGGCAAAACATTTTTATGTTTGTGGATATGTGACACAAGAATTATATGATTACATCGATTCATTAGATTCACATTGTGCATTTATTTCGGAAAGAACTTTGCTTCCAAGAGTGGAATCAAGCTATAAAATATATGAAAAGAATATTTCGCAGACATATATTTCACAAGTATATTCAACAGGTGTGGATATTTCTAGTGATGATTATGAGGCACAATGCCTTTTGTGCAGTGTTTTAGGGCAAAGCCAGAAGAATCTTTTGTTTGATGAAATTCGTGAAAAAAACAGTTTGTGTTATTCTATAAGTTCTTCTTTGATTCGATTTGATGGAGCTTTATTGATTCATACAGGCGTTAACCGTAAAGATGTGAATAAAGTGTTGAATTTGATTGAAACACAAATGGATCGTTTGTTAAATATGGATTATGATGATCGATATCTAGAAATCGCAAAGATGGATTTTAAAAATCGTATTATCAGTGGACTAGATCATCCTTTATCTTTGATTGCACAAGCCTTTTTGGATGATTTATTGCACCGTGATATAACGACGCAACAAAGAATAGGCCGAATTATGCAGGTGACCAAAGAAGACATTTCACGAGTTGCTTTGCGAATGAATTTGGCATCGGTAGCTATCGTAGCGGAGAGTAAAAATGAATTATAATTTAAATATAAAAAAAGAAACCTTGCTAAATGGGTTGCAGGTGATACTTGTACATAAACCAGAATATCAAAAATCACTATTTTTGTTAGGAACGAATGTAGGTGGTTTTGATATAGATCAAAATGTAGATGGTACTACGATTCATCATAGAAGTGGATTGGCTCATTATTTAGAGCATCAAATGTTTTACTTGGACCAAGAAGATGTAAGTGATTTATTTGCAGACTTACAGTGTACTACAAATGCTTATACTTCTTATACGGAAACAGCTTTTTATTTTTCTACAACGGCAGATGTAAAAAAGCCTTTAAAGCTACTATTTGATTTTGTAGAAAATTTGGACGTGACAGAAAAAACGATTGAAAAAGAAAAAGGAATTATTTTAAGTGAATATGATATGTATCAACAATCGCCTGAACAACGTTTGTTTAAAGAGACTTTAGTTTCACTTTATAAATATCATCCTATGAGAATTGATGTATTAGGTACGAAAGAAGATATTCAGGCGATGAGTATGGAGGATTTAAAGCAATTTTACAAGCTAAACTATGATCCAAGTAAACTTTGTTTAGTAGGTGTAACAGGAAAAGATCTTGATGAAATTATGGATTGTATTTATGCGTGTCAAAAAGATGTTAGAAGCAAGTTGAATAAGAAAATCGAACGTGTGATTCCTGAAGAACCTGAAGAAGTAAATCGAACAGTATTTGAGGATACAATGGATATTCATCAGCCTTTTGTATGTGTAGCATTTAAGATGAAGCCTTGTACAAATAAAAGAGAAGCGTTTGAAAAAGATTTTGCGGTCAATATGTGGCTAGACTCAGTTTTAGGGCCTTTGAACCCTAAATTTCAGGAGTGGCTTGATCAAAGAATATTTACACAGTTTGTAGGAGCAGAGGCAGATTTTACAACGGATCATAGCTATATTCTTTTTTATGCGCAAACAACAAATCCAAACGAGTTTATGGAACTTGTGAAAAAACTGGTTCAGCATACTACACTTTCAGATGAGGATTATCAGTCTTTACATGCACAAGCTGTTGCGAACAATCTAAGAGGCTTGGATCATTTTGATGGTTTGGCCAATGATTTATTAAGAAGTCATTTTGAGGGACAAGATTATGTAGATAGTTTGAATTGTATTCAGAATATGAGTTTGGACCAAGTGAAGGATTTGATTCTTGATTTGGATTTCTCACATATGTGTGTGACAAAAATTATGCCAAATGAGTCTATCTGATCTAATTTAGCTTTTTTTGGCTGAATTAGAGGCTGAAAATACATGATTTATATGAAAAAGAACGATCTATAGAGCAGATAGGTCGTTTGTTTTATATAGGGAATGTTTTGTACAATACAAAAGAAAGAAGGATGGTGATGAAAATGGTGGTCAGATTTGAAGGAGGATAACTAAATTATGAATGCGTTTAGCATAGTGGGAAAGATTACGGATATGCCGATATTAAAGGAAACAACAAACGGATTGAAGACTTGTGAACTTCCTTTGCGTGTGCAACGTAATTTTCCAAACTCAGAAGGTATTTATGAAATGGACGATATGGTCATTGAAGTATGGAGGGGACTTGCTGAAACGGTGAGTGCTTCTTGTAAGATTGGTGATTATGTAGGCATCAATGGTCGTATATATTCGCGGAAATACCAAAAAGAGGACAAGGTCTACTTAAATTATGGCTTTGTGGCTGAAAAAGTAGATTTCTTGCGTTAGTAAATAGAAATACATGAATTAAAAAACACATCCACAAAAAAAGAAGCGAAATCTCGCTTCTTTCTTGTTTTATGTCAACTATTAACGGTTGTAGAATTCTACTACTAACAATTCGTTGATTTCTTGAGCTTGGAATAATTCTTTACGTTCTGGGTAACGAACATAAGTTCCTTTTTTAGCATCTTTGTTAACTTCTACGAAATCAACTGTAGCTGTTGCAGCTTCTAAAGCTTCATTAATAACGCTTAAGTTTTTAGCGCGTTCACGAATTTCAACAACTTGACCTGGTTTTACTTGGAAACTAGGGATATCTACCTTTTTACCATCTACTAATACGTGTCCGTGGTTTACTAACTGACGGCTAGCACGACGAGTACGTGCAAATCCCATACGATAAACGATGTTATCTAAACGAGATTCCAACATTACTAAGAAGTTTTCACCAGCAGAACCAGCTTTTTTACTTGCTTTTAAGTAAGTGTTGTAGAATTGTTTTTCACTTAATTGGTAAGTGTGACGAATTCTTTGTTTTTCTTGTAATTGTAAACCGTAGTTTGTTAATTTTGGACGACGAGCACTTCCGTGTTGTCCAGGAATTGTGTTACGACGAGTTAATTCTTCACCAGTTTCTAATACTGAGAATCCAAGACGGCGTGACTTCTTCCAAACGCTTCCTGTGTTTCTTGACATAATTTTTCCTCCTATTGTTTTATATCATTCACAAAACAATAACAGTACAAATCTTTAAAGGCTGTGTTAACAATGATATTTTCCGCTATCAGCTATTAGCTTACTCATATCGCGTATAGGCTGTAACGCATATCCTTTAACTTTGTATGCTGCTATCAATTTATGCTTATGTATCATATCAAAGAATATGAATAAAATCAAGAAAATGGTGCAATGATTTTGAAGTTTTGCTATAATAGGAGTGGTTTGCAAGGAGGTACCACTATGGATAGTGTTTTGAATTTCTTTCGATCAGTATATACGTTTATCCAAACACAACTTTCAGTGACTGTAATCATCTATCTTTGTATAGCAATTTTAGTCTTGATTTTGATTTGGATCATTATGCGTATGATCAAACGTAAGAAGGCGGCTAAGCGTCTTTCAGATCTTGAAATTGAAATGAATGAAATTCGTAACAATTCCTTGGCCTATAAATTCAACAAAGCATCTGCATTTGCCAGAGTGAATGATGATATCATGGATAAAGTGAAGAGCTTGACACCAAAATATGATACTTGTCAACAAAACTTAAGTGCCTGCGATGATTTGTTCAATGAAGCAGATGATTATGTTTCTAGACATCGTCTTCGTAAATCCATGAGAGCGATGGATGATTTAGAAACAATGATGGATGAAACAAAAGAAAGAATCCGCATTGTTACCCAATCTTTAGACCATATTTTAGCTCGTGAAACTGAAGTTCGTGAATCAGCTAATGCTTTGAAGGAGCGTTTCCGTAATGTGAAAACAGTTTATCAGGATAATCGTTCTTCATTCTATGGATCTGTTGATTATGTAGATTCATGTTTAGCAGAAATCGAAAATGAATTCTCTAATTTCGAAGAATGGATGTTTGCTTCTGAATTTAATAAGGCAAAGGAAGAGCAAGAAAAAATCTCAAAAATGGTGGATGAGATCAGCTCAAAAATTGCAGCCTTCCCTGGACTATATGAAAAGGCCAAAAATGTATTGCCTCGTGCAATGAATGAAGTTCGTTTGCACGTGAAGGAATTACAAGAAAAAGATATCGACTTATCTTATTTAGAACCAGAAGAAAAATTGGCAACCATTCAAAGTGCATTGTCGAGTTCAATTGATCAATTGGATTCCGGTGAATTTGAATTGGCACAAGAAAACTTGGAAGTCATTGGCGATCATATTCTTGCATTGCAGGATGATGTCACAAATGAAAAACAAGCATATGAAGAAATTCATGTGAGTCTTCAATCAAATTTAGATATTGTTAATGTCATTGGCCAGGAACTTGAAGAAATCATGGAGCTTTATGCCAATATCAAAGACCGTTTTGGTTTAGAAGACTGGACACACCGCTTCTCTTTGGCAAAGATTCAAATGGAAGATTTAGAAGCTCGTCGTGACGAAATTCAAAAGGAATTGAAACAAAATCAACGTCCTAGCGTAGATGTAGTTCATGGTTATCGTAAATTTTCAGAAGATGTTAATGAATTCCACGATCAAGTCAAGGATATGAAAGAGATGTTAGTGACAGCAAGTAGTGATGAATCACGTGCTAAAAAACAATTGACTAAATTACAGTTGATTTTAAATGAAGTGCGCTTAAATACAGTAACACGTCATTTACCTAGTATCTCATCTCAATTTTCTGCAGATTTAAAAGAAGGCGAACGCTTGATTCAACGTGTTCGTGTAGTGTTGGATCACTCACCATTAGATGTACAAACATTAAATGCAGATTTGCAGGATGCCATCGACTTTGTATATAAGTTATACAATAACGCAAACAATCTAGTCGGTGTTGCCGTTATGGTAGAAAATGCGATTGTGTTTGGTAACCGTTTCCGTAGTACGCATGCACAAATGGATTCGGATTTAACTCGTGCAGAGCTATGTTTCCAAAATGGAGAATATACTCGTGCACTTAAGATTGCGATTCAAGCAATCGAAAACATGCACCCAGGAATTTATGAGAAGCTAGTGGCTCAAAAAGATCCTGCTGTCATGAACCAGGTGCAGTAATGATTTATTTTGATAATGCTTCGACAACCTCTGTACGCACAGAGGTTCGTCGTGTTTATGGGCAAATGTTAGAAACTTGTTATGGCAACCCAGATAGTTTGCATGCGGCAGGTCGTCAGGCAAGTTCGCTCATGGAAAAAAGTCGATCAAATATAGCTTCTATGCTTCATGTGGATCCAAGTGAAATTATCTTTACTTCGGCTGCAAGTGAATCCAATACTCTAGCTATTGTTGGATATGCTTTGGCGAATGAGCATAGAGGTCATCATGTACTAACAAGTAATGTCGAGCATTCGAGTGTTCGTCATGCGATGGAATTTTTAAAACGTTTTGGCTTTGAGGTTGAATTTCTTCCTATTAATGATGAAGGAATTGTAACACCAGAATGTTTAAAATCGCATATACGCAAAGATACGATTTTAGTATCACTTATGCATGTCAATAATGAAATGGGAGCCATCAATCCTATTTTAGATTTAGAAAAGATCGTACATCAAAATCCTACTTGTGTATTTCATGTGGATTGTGTTCAAAGCTTTTCCAAAATTGACATTCCTTTTGAAAAATTAGATATGGCAACGATTTCGGCACATAAGATTCATGGCCTAAAGGGAAGTGCCATTTTAATGAAGAAAAAGAAAATTCAACTTGTACCTATTATCCAAGGTGGACAGCAAGAACAAGGCCTTCGTGGTGGAACAGAGAATGCACCGGCCAATATTGTTCTGGCAAAAACCATCCGATTGGCTTTAGAAGAGCAATCGAAGGCTTATGATCATGTTTTAAAAATCAATCAATATTTACGTGAAGAATTAGCTAAAATCAGTGGTGCGCATGTACATTCGCCAAAAGATGCGATTCCTTATATTCTTAATATTTCATTTGATCAAATCACAAGTGAAGTATTATTGAACGCACTAGATCAAAAGGGAATCTGTGTATCCGCAAAAAGTACCTGTTCATCTCAGAATACAAATGCTTCTGAAGTATTGTTGGCAATGCATAAATCAGAATTTGATGCGACACATGGAATTCGCTTATCTTTTTCTTATGAGAATACTTTAGAAGAAGCAAAATATTTTATACAAACATGTAAGGAGATTATAGAGAATTATGGCTTATCGTTATAATCATATCTTGATTCGTTATGGCGAATTGAGTTTAAAAGGAAAAAACCGTAACAACTTTATTAAGGCACTTTATGACAATGTTCGTAAAGCTTTAAAAGCATTCCCAACATTAGAATTTGAAAAACAACATGATCGTATGTATATCTACCTTCATGATGAAGATTCAAAACAAGTGAGTGATATCTTAGCTAAGGTATTTGGGATTTCATCTTTCTCATTGGCTATTAAAGTGGAACCAGATTTAGATCAAATTATGGATGCCTGCTATGAATCTTTAGATTTAACAACACCAAAGACGTTTAAGGTAGCAGCACGTCGCAGTGATAAATTATTCCCTTATATTTCAGATGAAATTAATCGTAAAGTAGCCACTAAAATTTTAAAGAACAGTGACTGGAAAGTAGATGTACACAATCCAGATGTGAAGATTGTGATTGAAGTACATCAAGATGCAGCTTACATCATGACAGATCGTGTTCAAGGTGCAGGTGGATATCCAGTTGGTGTTGGTGGAAAAGCTATGGTTTTATTGAGTGGAGGAATCGACTCACCAGTTGCTTGTTACTTAATGATGAAGCGTGGGGTACACATTGAATGTATTCACTATGCATCACCTCCATATACTTCCCAAAATGCACAGGAAAAAGTGATGGAATTGGCAAGACTTGTATCTGGTTATCAGGGGGATGTTTTAGTTCATGTTGTTCCATTTACAGATCTTCAATTAGCTATTTATCAAAATGCGGATGAAAGCTATGCGATTACATTAATGCGTCGTATGATGATGCGCATTGCGACAGGTTTAGCTAAGAAAAGGCATGCCCAAGCTATCGCTACAGGTGAATCGATTGGACAGGTCGCAAGTCAAACATTAGAGAGTATGCTCGCAATTAATGATGTGACAAATATGCCAATCATTCGTCCAGTTGTTTGTATGGATAAAGTTGAAATTATTGATTTATCTAAAAAGATTGGAACATATGAAACAAGTATCCTTCCTTATGAGGATTGTTGTACAATCTTTACACCTAAGAATCCAGTCACAAAGCCTCGTGTGGATAAGTGTGAAAAATATGAGGCAAAATGGGATTTTGACAAGATGGTACAAGATTGTATAGATAATACAGAAGATATTTGGGTACATCCAGTTAAAGTTGAAGAAGATTTATTCTAAGAGAAGTAAAAATTAAGTACTTCTCTTTTTCTTTTATGTTATAATTTCATCATGTTGATATGTCCGGTGTGTAAAGAGAAACTAATAAAAGAAAATAAAACATTTCGCTGCAAGAATAATCATTCTTTTGATTGTGCTAAACAAGGCTATGTGAACTTATCTCGCAAGCAGACAAAGAATCATGGAGACAATGCTTTAATGGTTAAAGCGCGTACGGATTTTTTAGAAAAAGATTATTATGATTTTATGCGTCAATATGTAAAGAAAAAGGCAAAAGGAAATGTCTATTTAGATGCTGGTTGTGGTCAGGGTTACTATACAAAAGAGATAGGGGCGAACTTTGATCAAAGCTATGGAATCGATTTAAGTAAAGATGCGATTCTTCATGCTTCGAAACAAGATAAACATACGCAGTATATTGTGCAAAGTTTATTTGACATGCCATTTTCGAATGAGAGTATAGATTGTGTCACAAGTATATTTGTACCACTGGGTCAAGATGAAATCTATCGAGTTTTAAAGGATAATGGTCTTTGGATTGTAGTGGGACCGGGTCCTAAGCATTGTTTTGAATTAAAAGAAGTACTATATGACACACCATACGAAAATGAAATGCCTGAAATACAAGAACAATATGAGTTGGTGAGTCAAGAAATCATTCGAGAAACGAAAATGGTTAATGATGCATGGGCTTTATTGGAAATGACGCCATATCGATATAAAACGAGTCAAGCGGGACTTGATCGTGTAAAACAATTAGAAAGGTTAGAGGTTACGTTTGAATTTGTCGTAACTGTGTATAAAAAAATATGAAAACAACAATAAAAAAATGGGGAATCAATGGGGAAGGAATTGCGTTCCACGAAGGAAAACCCGTATTCATTGAAAATGCGATTCCAGAAGAAGTCATTGAATTTGATATCAAAAGTGATGAAAATACATATCTTGTTGGAGAAATGACTCGTTTAGTTGAACAGAGTACTAAGCGTCGCTATCCATTATGTCCAATTTGGAAAGAATGTGGCGGATGTGCCTTGATGCACGTAAAGTATCCTGCACAATGCAAGATGAAAGAGGGCAATTTAAAAGAAACGCTAATTAAGTATGCGGATTATAATGGTCGTATTTTACCAATTATAAAGAATCCTGAACCATTGTCATATCGTAATAGCTGTAAACTTCCTTTTGGCGAAGAATATGGGGAGTTATATACAGGAATGTATGAGCGTGATACAAACCATTTCCAAAAGATGGAAAGATGTTATGTACACTCAAAACTTTTAGAACAAACTCGTCAAGCTGTTTTAAAAATTATGAATGAACATCATTTAAAGATGTATGATGATAAGAAGAAAACGGGTTATCGTACATTGGTGATGAAAGAATTTGATTCAAAGATTCAAATTATTTTTGTGACAGGAAAAGAAGATCTTACTGAAGAATTTATTCAGGATGTGACTCAGTTAGAGGGTGTTGTATCCATTTGGCAAAGTGTAAAAACGGAAACAAAGCGTGAAGTTTTTGGAGATATGCGCTTTATTTGGGGAGAAGAAAAGATGCATCTTCAATTAGAAGACATTCAGCTTTCTTTGCTTCCAAGATCCTTCTTCCAGTTAAACACAAAACAATCTGTGAATCTTTATAATGTAGTTAAAGACTGGATGCCAAGATCAAAGACAACCGTTGAAGCCTATAGTGGTATTGGTGCCATCAGCTTGTTTGTGAAAGATAAGGCGCAAGAAATCATTGGAGTTGAATCCATTCAGGATGCGGTAGATAATGCCAATGAAAATGCGATGTTAAATGGTGCTGATAATGTATCTTTCATTTGTGAAGATGCAGGTAGTGCATTAGCACATTTAGTACAAGAAAAAGATGTGGATACATTGATTGTGGATCCTCCTCGTTCTGGTTTGGATGATACAATGAAGGAAACTATTTTAAAATCAAAGATTAAAACGATGATCTATGTTTCTTGTAACCCAGCTACTTTGGCAAAAGACTTGGGTGTATTAAAGAAGGAATATCGTATTGTCAAGATTCAACCTGTGGATATGTTTAGTCAAACTCCACATGTAGAGACGGTTGTACTGCTTTCCCACAAAAAGCCAGACGGACATA
>UMHM01041947.1_pt1 | contig 19296 bp, 19 predicted proteins | sample 1965501 | NCBI WGS metagenome assembly UMHM01 (sample SAMEA4836095, study PRJEB28245) | human gut metagenome | biome: gut microbiome; material: fecal sample | place: Denmark | collected 2008
TTCTACTTTCGCACCTTCATAGATTTCTTCACGCCTTTTCACCCAAATCATTATAGGTTGACCATGATCTTCAATTTGCAATAGTCCATCAATAATCTTCTGTCGCATTACTTCATATTCTTCGTCAGAATCAAACTCAGATCGATTTACCATAATTCCACCGAATGGATTACAGCCATCAAATTTGGGTGCGTACACTTTCTGCTTTTTATCCGAAAAAACATAATCTGCGTTCTTTACCTTATGTGCAAACTTAAACTGCTTAAAGAATTTAGTACCTGACTCAACAATATGAAAAGTAGCCAAAAATCTAAACATAGAGTTTTTGGCGTACTCGACCGCTCTTTTTTTCTTGCTCTTGTCCTTGATTATCCCCTGACTAATTAACCATTGATTAATATAAAATGTTTTTTCACAGCGTTTACCGTGTCCGTGGTCACTGATAACAATAATATTGTATTCACTTCCATACTCATCCATTATTCTTTTTACATTTTTTTCCATTAACTTATACATCTCAAGAATGGAGTTCTGAAGGTTGTTCTTTCCGGGATAAGTTCTGTCACTTTGGTCGGTATACCGCCATAAAAAATGCTGCATTCGATCTGGTGTGGTAACACCCAGAAAAGCAAAATCATATTGATCCTTCTTAAAATACTTATGGAAAGTATCAAACTGCCTCTGTGATAATTCCATTGTATTCTCAAAAAACTTTGGCATTTCTTTGTCAGTCGGGTGGTCAACCATTCCTCCAATAGAAGGCATAGTCTTCATATCTACTAAATCAGGGCGATTTGTGCTAACATCTCCGCCCTCAAACACGGGACCACAAATCATCAATCCATTAACATTCCAAGCTGGATATGCCATAAATGGATTAAAAATGAATACTTTTTTTCCTTCTTCACTCAATACATCCCAAAACGAGTGCCCTTGAATAACAGAGTAGTCTCCTTTAACTTTGTTTTTGAAGTCAAGGTAATCGATTGATTCAAGCACTCCATGTTCTGCTGGATTGAGCCCCGTATATATAGTAGTCCAAGACGGAATCGAATCCGCTGGAACTACTGATTCTAAAGGACACAGTTTTTTATTATCATATAAATTTTTGAAGAAATGGAATTTATCAAGATTTTTTTCAATATATGTATAATCAAGCCCATCCAAAATGATCATGATCGTTTTCTTTTTTGTATCCAATTTTATGCGCCTCCAAACAAATATTTATCAGTCTAAAACTACTTTTTTAATCTGAGAGTTCACTTTTTCAAAAGGCTGTTCTCCATCAACTGTAATCCATTTATTTCCTTTTGCCAGGAATTCATAAATCTCATAGCGCTTGTTCAAATAGTCCATATTGGGAATATCATTTTTTCGCTTATAGCAGGTTTCAGGAGATACGCGAATATATACATAATTATCCATTCGTGGAAAAAGAAATCTATATTTTTGTATTTCCTTACTAATTCTATCTGGAGAAAAACCGAAATTAATTCCCTGATCAACAAACAAGTCAAGATAAAAACGGTCGAAAATTATATTTTTACCCCTCAATATAAAAGATAGCGTTTTTATGTGAAATTGGAAAAAATAATCTACCAGTGCAAAAAACATCCACGTTCCTCTCATTATGGGATTTCTAAATATTTTTCCCTTTAAACCAGCCTTAGTATTATAATCAGCATTTAATTCCGCCTGCTTTACTCCGCATTTTCCGTCAACTTGGACATTCATCTTGATGTTCTTATTCTTATCAGATACCTTTTTTTCCATCAACATATAAACCGGCTTTAAGAGCGTTGGTTTCCAACGAACCCATAAAAAATTATAATCTGAATAATCAGAATCCCGTTTCATCTTTTCAATATTTGCAGACTTACCAGAACCATCCAAGCCAATCAAAGCAACTCTTTTACCCATTAATCTATTCTCCTATATTAATTATCCTCTGAAGATTATCAATAGAATTCTTCCAATCATATTCCAACACTGCTTGTCTGTTATTGACTTCTGTCTTTAACAATGCCTTTTCCAATGCCTGGTTTAATGAATCCGAATCTAACGCATCGATAAAAAGAAAACCCTCTTGTTCTCTAAAAGCAGTCAGTTCTCCATATTCTGTTGTTACAATCGGCAAGTTACAAGAAGCTGCCTCAAGAACGGACAATGGAACATCAATACAATTTTCGATATCCATTACGGGAAACAAATAGACATCTGCTAATTGATATATTTCCTGAATACTCTGCAAATAAGAATCTATTATGGTCACGTTACCTCTATTTTCAAGCAAAGTTCTAATTGAGCTATCCTTCTCAGATTCTGTGACCGAACTAACTACCAGTATAATATGATATTGATTATTAATTTCTGCTAGTTTGTCAACATTTCGACCGCCTTTTAAGTGCCCAACATGTAAAACAACTTGTTTATTAGTTGGAATATGGTACTTTTCTCGAAGAAGTATTTTCTTTTTATCATCTACTGGAACGAATGTCTCTGTATCAATTCCTGTCTTTAAATAGAAAGCCCTATTGCCAACTATTTTTTTATAAAACTGATAAGATGCCTCCGACAAAGCTATTACTTTTGCGCCACTCAGAATTAAAAACAGCTTTGCTAGGGGATTCATTTGATACCTCAACGCGAATAAAACCCCCTCTTTTCTTCTTGAAAAAAAAGAAAGAATGAATGTACGCAAACAACTTGCCGTTGTGTTAGATGCAAATGGTATATATAAAACAGGTTCTTTCTTTTGGTGCATTATCTCACATAAGCGTTCATTCAAAAAAAATTTGTTCAATGACATGTGAATATCAGAATAATCCGGTTTACGTTCAAAAGAAATAACCATGGTGCTAGCATCTGCTTTTTTCAGTCTCTTTGTAAGACTATTAGCCACCTTTAAGCAGCCTTCATCAATTTTATTTGTTAGACAATCAGATAATACAATCATAATTTTTTCCTTTGTACGTTTACTTCTTCTAGAAATATTCTACCCTCTTCATTTTCTTCATAATTCAAGGTAAAATAATTGAGTCCGCATTTTTCTCTTGTTCTTACCGCTGTTTTTTCACTCATCACTTCGTCTCCATCTGCTGTGCAATATCAGCATCCACGATTTCCTCGCCGGTCTTATGCTTCAGTTGCTCTTTACTTGCCTCACTCAGACCGTTGTTGATCACGCAGTTCATATCGCAAGTGCTGCACTTGTCCAGTTCCTCTTTGGTGACTTTGCCATCACGATAGTCACGGCAAATCTTCAGCTCGTACATGCTGTACGGATGCTTGGTGAACAGAGCCTTGAACTTATGAACCAGAACCCAAGTAGCCGGTTTCCAGATATACTTGTGCATAGCCGGAGAAACAGAACCGATCATCCAGCAGTCACGGTCGCAGCAACGAACCTTTGCACGAACTTTCTCAGCCTCCGGGCTGTTCCACAGCTCATCCCAAGTCTGGTTGTTCAGGTTGCCCATAACCTCTTTGTCCTTGGTACCGTTGCAAGGCATAACATCGCCATACGGGTCGATGAAGAAGGTATCGAAGCTCATATCGCAAGGCAGCAGACGCTTCTGGCCGTAGATGTAGTTGATCAGACCGTGGTTAAAATAAGCACGGAACCACTTCTTCGGGCTGTTGCTGCGGAGCAGTTCATTGACCAGATTCTCGAAGTTCTTTGCAACCATCGGACGATCGTGGATGATGTTCTTCGCCTCAACGAAATAGAAGCTGTTGTGTAGAGAAGCAGTTGCAAACTCCATGCCCATCTCGTCAGAGATCTTGTACAGCGGAACCAGGTCAGGAGCGTTTTTGTCCTGAACAGTCATACCGAAGCCGACATCCTTCATGCCCATCTCACGAAGCTTCTTCAGCGTGCCATAACCACGCTGGTAGCCATTCTGCAGGCCTCGGATCTCGTTGTTGGTCTTCTCCAGACCCTCGATGGAGATACGAATACCGATCTGCGGGAACTCTTTGCACAGGTCAACGATACGGTCTGTGAAGAAACCGTTCGTGGAAATAACGATACGGTCAGACTTCTTGTACAATTCGCGCACGATATCCTTTAGGTCGGTACGGATGAACGGTTCACCGCCGGTGATATTTGTGAAATACATCTTCGGCAGTTTCTTAATGGTCTCGATGCTGATTTCCTCTTCCGGCTTGGAAGGTGCTTTATAACGGTTACACATGGAGCAACGAGCGTTGCAGCGATAAGTGACGATGACCGTACCATTTAACTTCTTTTCTTCAGACATGATTAACTCTCCTATTGTTTACTCTCTCTTTTAAGAATGACTTACATCATATATTATGCATTTTAGTCACGCTGGAAAATATCGCGTGTATAGACTTTCTCTTTCACATCATCCAAGCACTTGTCATAGCGATTCGCAATGATAGCGTGGCTCATTTCCTTGAACTTAGCCAAATCATTGACCACCAAGCTACCAAAGAAGGTGTCGCCATCTTTCAGAGTCGGCTCATAAATCACAACCGTCGCGCCCTTAGCCTTGATGCGCTTCATGACGCCCTGAATGGAACTCTGGCGGAAGTTATCGCTGTTACTCTTCATGGTCAAACGGTACACACCGATGGTCACAGACTTTTCCTGTTCCTTGTCGTACTCGTTATCTTCGTCATAGCCGTAGTAACCAGCCAGCTTCAGGACACGATCAGCGATGAAGTCTTTACGAGTTCTATTACTTTCGACAATCGCCTCAATCAGGTTCTCCGGCACATCTGCGTAGTTTGCCAGCAGCTGCTTGGTATCCTTCGGCAGGCAGTATCCGCCGTAGCCAAAACTCGGATTATTGTAGTGGCTACCGATACGAGGATCGAGGCAGACTCCATCAATGATCTGCTGGGTGTTCAGGCCCTTGCTTTCTGCATAGGTGTCCAGTTCGTTAAAATAAGCAACACGAAGAGCCAGATATGTATTGGCGAACAGCTTAACAGCCTCTGCCTCAGTGAAGCCCATAAACAGAGTATCGATGTTCTCCTTGATAGCACCTTCCTGCAGCAAACCAGCGAACTCATGAGCGGCCTCAACCAGATGCTCATCGTTCAGGTCAGTGCCAACGATGATACGGCTTGGATACAGATTGTCATACAGAGCCTTAGACTCGCGCAGAAACTCCGGACTGAAAATGATATTCTTGCTGTTGAATTTCTCACGCACACTTGCGGTGTAGCCAACCGGAATGGTGGACTTGATGACCATGATGGCATTCGGGTTATACTCCATGACCAGCTTGATTACAGCTTCGACTGCGCTCGTGTCGAAGTGCTGCGTGTGGCTGTCGTAGTTCGTAGGGGCCGCAATTACAACAAAGTCCGCATCAGAATATGCAGCCTTTGCATCCAGAGTTGCGGTCAGGTTCAGTTCTTTTTCTGCGAGATACTTTTCGATATAGTCATCCTGAATTGGGGACTTACGGTTGTTGATCATGTCCACCTTCTCCGGGATAATATCCACAGCAGTCACCTGATGGTGCTGAGAAAGCAATGTGGCAATCGAAAGGCCCACATAACCGGTTCCAGCTACGGCAATTTTATAATTCTTCATCTTTATTTTATCCTCCGTCACAAAGGCTATTTGTTAATTAGCCTTGATACACCTTCATAATTTTCTCGTAATACTCATCAATGGTATCAAAGCTGATGTCCTTACAGTTCTTGCTATATGCTTCACACAGCTTCTTATCACCCCAGAGCTTCTCGATCTTCTTCTTCAGATCTTTGGCATTGCCGCTCTCAAACAGCTCGCCGGTCTTGCCGACCTGAATCAGTTCCGGGATGCCACCGATGTTAGCTCCCAGCACCGGCGTGCCGTACATCTGGGATTCCATCACAGAGAACGGGCAGTTCTCATACCACTCAGAAGGGTAAATGGAGAACCGTGCCTCACGGATGAGCTTTTCCAGTGCCTCGCCTTTCTGGAAGCCGACGTTTTTGATGTTCTTAATACCATTTACTGTCTCTTCCAGCGGGCCAGTACCGGCGAAGATGAACTGCACATCCGGCAGTTCTTTACATACCTTGATGAGCGTGCCGATACCCTTCTCCTCCGAGAAGCGGCCGAAGTAGAGGACGTAATCCTTCTTTTCCGTTTCCTTCCACTCCACCTTGTCGATGAAGTTGTGCATTGCCACGGTCTTCGTTGCAAACAGCGGGTTGCTGTCCATCTTGCTCTTCATGAACTCCGAGCAGCAGATCATCGTGTCAATGTACTTGTAGGTACCCTTCCACTTCCAGAACTCAGCCTCCATCATGCCGATGGCAGATTTCGCCGTGGAACCGTGGATGCACTTGCCTTTCATGCAGTTCACGAAATGGCCGCCGAGGCACTTCTCACAGTTCTGGTGCGTGTTCGGATTGTTCAGCATGTGGTTCGGGCAGACCAGCTGGTAGTCATGTGCCGTAAAGATGATCTTACACTCTCTTCCGGTTTCCTTGCGCCACTTCACGATTTCCAGAATGATAGAAGGTGTCAGCTGGTAGTTAAAATTGTTCAGGTGACAGACATCCGGCTTGAAGTCGTCCAGCACTTTCCGCAGCTGCACCCGTGCTTCCTTGCTGTAGATAGTTTTGATGGGGTAGGTCAGCTTGCTCAGTTTGCTGCCACCGTGGAAGTCCATGTCACTTGTGTAAGCATTGACACGGTTGCCCACGCAGCGACCTTCGTGCTCCATGCCGAAGTACTGAACCTCATGTCCGTGCTGCTCCAGTGCCTCACCCAATTTGAATATATACGTCTCGCTGCCGCCGTTTCGGTGCAGAAATTTATTCAAAATCAGCGTCCTCACGTTGTATTTCTCCTTATTCTATGTTCTATTTCACTACCTCTGTTCAGATGAAGCACTTCCAATGTATTGTTCATAAACCAGAGTGCTCCATACAAACGCAGGTAGTGATACTGAAAGTCCTTATGATAAAATCATCTGCTGTTGCTGAACCTAGGTAGCGAGATAAAAACCGCTCTCGCAGCTCCACCCATCTCTTAAAAAGTGCCGTAAATACGCTATTTTTCCGGCGTTTTCACTATGTACATCTCACTACCTGCGTTCGGTTAGAGGAGATTATTTATTATCAATACTCTCATCTATTATTTTCTCCTGTACAGTTTCATCGTTTCCTTTACAACTTCATCCCAATTATATTTCTTGCAGATAAAGTCAGCTGCCTGATTCTTCATTTTCATAACCATTTCAGGATGGTCACAGGCCTCTTGCAATTTTTCTCGCAAGTCCTCTACATCTGACTTTTTGAAAATCAATGCCTTATCTTCCACAACCTCTGCGCACTCCGGAATATCCGAAACCAAACAGCAGTTGCCGTAGCTCATTGCCTCCAGCAGACTTAATGGCATTCCTTCCAAATCAGACGGCAGCGTGTAGATGTAAGCATTGCTGTATAGTTCACCCAGCATTGCTCCCTGCACAAACCCGGTAAAGAGAATCCGATCGTCGCCCTTCGCCAGTTCTTTCAATTCCTCCGTAAAGGAATCCGTATCGCTGGAGCCGCCTGCGATGACCAGCTTTTTATCCGTCTTGACATTCTTGAAGGCCTCAATCAGATATCGAATCCCCTTTTCTGGCACCAGACGACCGAGGAACAATATGTATGAGTCTTTTTTCAGCCCGAACTTATCTGTAATCAGACTTGCTTCCCGAATCTGCGGCCTATTCACGCCATTAGGGATAAAGTGCGTTTCTCTTCCATAAGTTTTCTTAAAATAGTCCTGCGCTTCTTTGCTCAGAACAATGACCTCGTCCGCATATTTCGCAGCATTTTTTTCGCCTTGATGGATAAACTTAGATCCAAGTCCTGATTGCCATTTCTCGCGCTGCCAGTCGATGCCATGGACGGTAACTACAACTCTTTTCCCAAACATCTTCGGCAGCCATGAGAAGAAGGCCGGTCCTTCGGCGTGGATGTGCACCACATCGTACTTTCCAAATGCACTGCAAAGAGCCGCGAAGAATGAAGAGCTTACCGCAGCAAGTCCGCGCCGTTCAATGGTCGGAACAGACTTCTGACGGATTCCCTCGTAATCCGTTTTACCAGCATCGTCATATTCCGCACCGCTCACATGATGTCCCGATCTGTTGTAGCAAGTCACGTCACAGCCATTCTGTGCCATTCGGGTGCAGAGCTCTTTGACAACGATCTCTACTCCGCCTTCTCTCGATAAGTGCTTCTGTCCGAACATCGCAATCGCAAGTTTCTTACCCATAAATCTTTCCCACAATCCCTCTCAATTTCTTCATCAACATCTCGGTCAACACAAAGCGCGGATAGGCTCGCTCACCTGTCCGCTGGCTGTCACCCCACCCTCATGGTCGAAATTTCTTCTGTGCGTCATTTCTGCCGCTTAGAAAGATCAGTCGTTCATTCTTCGGGTAAGAAAATATGAACTTCGGGTCGCGGAGCCTTTCATTCTCTGCCGTACCCTTGTCCCTATTATGACAGCCGCGTATTATTTCGCACTCCCCGCCAAGAATAGGTGGCCGGGAGATGGAGATCACATAGTCCATCTTGCCTACCTTACAGTAATGTGCATAAATCAGCAGCTTCTTTTTGACTATCCTGCATTCCCCTTCTGTGTTTCCTTTTTAATTGCACATTAATCTCTCTGGAAAATATCACGTGTATAGACTTTAGCCTTCACATCATCCAGACACTTGTCATAGCGATTTGCGATGATGGCATGGCTCATTTCCTTGAACTTAGCCAGATCATTAACCACTACCGATCCAAAGAAAGTCTCTCCGTCTTTCAGTGTTGGCTCATAGATAATCACAGTCGCACCCTTTGCCTTGATGCGCTTCATAACACCCTGGATAGAACTCTGGCGGAAATTATCGCTGTTGCTCTTCATGGTCAGGCGGTACACTCCGATGGTCACAGACTTTTCCTGCTTCTCATCGTATTCATTATCCTCATCATAGCCGTAGTAACCAGCCAGCTTCAGGACACGGTCTGCGATAAAGTCCTTTCGGGTTCTGTTGCTCTCCACAATCGCCGACATCATGTTCTGCGGCACGTCGGCGTAGTTTGCCAACAGCTGCTTGGTGTCTTTCGGCAGGCAGTATCCGCCGTAGCCGAAGGACGGATTGTTGTAGTGGCTGCCGATGCGAGGATCAAGGCAGACACCGTCGATGATCTGCTGAGTGTTCAGCCCCTTGCTCTCTGCATAGGTGTCCAGCTCATTGAAGTAGGCAACGCGCAGAGCCAGATATGTATTGGCGAACAACTTAACAGCCTCCGCCTCGGTGAAGCCCATGAACAGCGTATCAATGTCTTCCTTGATGGCGCCCTCCTGCAACAGCGCCGCAAACTCGTGTGCGGCCTCTGCCAATCGCTCATCACTTAAATCGGTGCCGACGATGATACGAGAAGGATAAAGATTGTCATAAAGAGCCTTGGATTCGCGCAGGAACTCCGGGCTGAAGATGATGTTCTTGCTGCCGAACTTCTTACGCGCGCTTGCAGTGTAGCCAACCGGAATGGTAGACTTAATGACCATGATGGCATCCGGGTTGTACTCCATAACCAGCTTGATCACAGCCTCGACCGCGCTCGTATCGAAGCGCTGCGTGCGGCTGTCGTAGTTCGTAGGAGCCGCTATAACAACAAAGTCCGCATCAGAGTACGCAGCCTTTGCATCCAGCGTTGCAGTCAAATTCAGTTCTTTCTCTGCGAAGTACTTCTCGATATAGTCATCCTGAATCGGAGACTTGCGATTGTTGATCAGCTCAACCTTCTCCGGAACAATATCAACTGCGGTCACCTGATGGTGCTGAGAAAGCAACGTGGCAATTGACAAACCCACATAACCAGTGCCCGCAACGGCAATTTTCCTTTTTTCCATGCTTCGTATTCCCTTCAACGCCCTTTCGGCATTTTTTCGTCCCGCTTAAATGGCAAAAGCCCGAGACTGCCGCTTGTCTGGCCTCGGGCTTTCATATCAAATACGTTTAATTTCCGCCTTCAGCCCATCACAGATAACATCTGGCTTTATCATTTTTATTATAGTCTTCTTTCCCCTCGCTTGTCAAGTTACCAATACCGTTCGCGCTTTTTTTTAGCTAATTTTCCGTTTTCAAGTCGTTCGCATGCACGTTCCTCTCGCGCGTCGCTCTTGACATTTTCTTCATTTAGGCGTACACTGATTTTATCAATTCCCAGTAATGCAATAGGAAAGGATGATTCACCGATGAAGTCTGTTACCAATTCCCTGCTGAATCGTTTCGGCGCGGATTATGAAGCCAGCGCCGAGCGCCATCTCGCCACCCTCGCGCTTTCCAAAAGCGAATTGAGCAGCGTCGCGTTTTCTTCAAAGGGCGCGAACGCCATGCGTCAGAAGTTTTCCGTCGAGGTGCCGACGCTGGAGGTCACCAACCAGAAATCCAGCGGCCGCTGCTGGCTCTTTGCGGCGACCAACGTTCTGCGCGAGCGAATCGCTCAGGCGCGCAACCTCGAAAATTTTGAGCTGTCGCAGAGCTATCTCGCCTTTTGGGATAAATTCGAGCGCTGCAATTACTTTCTTGAGAGCATTTTGGAAACCGCCGCTCTGCCGACGACCGATCGCACGGTGATGCACATTCTCTCCACCGGCGTGCACGACGGCGGCCAGTGGGATATGTTCGCCAACATCGTCCGCAAATACGGCGTGGTGCCCAAGGACGTCTATGACGAAACATATCAGAGCAGCAACACCCGCTCGATGAACGCACAGCTCAACCGCGCGCTCAAGGTCGCGGCAGCAGGTCTGCGCCGGATGGTTGCCGACAAGGCCGGCGCGGACGCCATTCAGGCCGAAAAAAACAAGACGCTGGATGCGATTTACGGCTTCCTCTGCAGCTGCTACGGCGAGCCGCCCAAGGCCTTCGATTTTGAGTTTGTCGATAAAGATCAGGTCTATCACATCGAAAAGAACCTCACTCCGCTGACCTTCGCCGAGCGCTACGTCGGCGATCTGCTCGATCAGGTCGTCAGCGTCATCAACGCCCCGACGGCCGATAAGCCCTATCACAAGACCTACACCATCCGTCTGCTGGGCAACGTCGTCGAAGGCCGCCCCGTCGTCCACCTCAACCTGACGATGGACGAATTCAAGGCCGCGATCATCGCCCAGCTCAAAGCGGGCAAGGTCGTCTGGTTCGGCAGCGACGTCGGCCATTTCGGCGAGCGCACGCTGGGCGTTTGGGATGACCGCAGCTTTGATTTCGCCGCGCTGACCGGCCTCTCTCTGGCCATGGACAAGGCCGACGCGCTGGATTACGGCCTCGCCGCCATGAATCACGCCATGGTGCTCACCGGCGTGAACCTCGACGAAGCCGGAAAGCCGACCCGCTGGAAGATTGAAAACAGTTGGGGCGATAAGAACGGCGAAAAGGGCTACTATGTCTGCTCGGATAGCTGGTTCGATCAGTACGTCTTCCAAGCCGCCGTCGAGCGGGAATACCTCGGCGGCCTCGCCGACCTCGCCGCGCAGGAGCCGATCGTCCTCGAGCCGTGGGATCCGATGGGCACGCTGGCGGATTAAACGCACACCTTCAAACATCAAAACGGATTGCCCGTCTGCTTCTGCAAACTTCGGCAATCCGTTTTCTTTATTGTGCGTCCGCCGTTTTTCTTGGCGGGTTCACCCGTTTGAATTTAATTGCCCGTTCCGGCGTTGTTTCCGGGCAGTCTTCGTCAAATGTAATCGGCATTTTCCGCGCGTTCTCCAGTTCCGCCAATTCTTCCGGAGTAAACGATATCTTTCTTCCTTCGTCCATACGTCTTTCCCTCATATGCTCTCCAGTAAAGGAGAAAATCCGAAATTTTACACATATTTCCATAACGGGCGCGCGATGCGCGCCCCTACAACGTTGCGAAAAAAAGTAGCCGCTATTGTCGCGCCGTACCCGTAGGGGCGCGCATTGCGCGCCCGCTTTTCGTGCATCATTTGCTTTTTTCAATTATTGTTCTCTCTTCTATTTTGATCTTATCACATCCATTCCGTTAAATCAAGCGTCTTCTTTTTCAAAGGTCATCCCCTTTTCACACCGCCCTCCTCTTTGGAATAGGCTATGGTATCCCAGAGAAAGGAGGGCGGCGGAGTTTTTGACGAACTCCGCCATGCAGATATGGAACAAGATCGAAGCATTTTGGATGCGCCCGTCGCGCCCCTGCCCAATCCCGGCGAAGGCGGCCCCGTCTACTCCGGGGAGGACGATGGCCCTGTTCCGGTGATTCCCTGGCCCAATCCCGACGACGACGGCCATGTTCCCGTCGCGCCCCTGCCGAACCCCGGCGAAGGCGGCCCCGTTTCCCCCGGCAACGTCATCCAGCCGCTGCCCGTCCAGCCCCTGCCCACGATTACATACGCCGCCGTTCGCTTTCTAAACGCGGCCTACGGCTATCCCGCCTTCCGCGTCTATGTGGGCAACCGTCGGGCGGCCGGTCTGTTGAATTTCGCGTCGCTCTCGGGCTACACGCGCCTAGCCGCGGGCTACCAAACCGTGACCGTCACCGGCACGGACGGCTATATCTACATCCAGAAGACCATTCCGTTTGAATCCGGCGGCCGCTTCACCGTCGCCGTCATCAATCGCCCAGGCGGGCTGGATCTGCTGCGCATCACGGATACCTGCTGCTTTGCCCCGTCGCGGGCGGCGCATTTCCGCGTCGGCAACCTCGCCCGAAACAGCGGCGCGCTCGACGTTCTCCTGCCGGATGGCCGCGCGGCCTATTCCGATGTGCGCTTCAAGGAGATCACCTCGTTCAAGCGCATCGCTCCCGGCGCATACGAATTTCTCTTTGCGGAAACCAATCAGCTTCCCGCGCCCGCTTACACGGATATCGAAACGCTGGATTCCGCGTTCATCGGCGCGAATCCGCTTCCCGATACCGCCGCGTCGGTCTATCTGCAAGTGACGCGCGGCCGCGCCTACACGGTCTATCTGCTGCAAAGTGGGCAGGGCTACAACGCCATCAGCCCGCTGGTCGTGGAAGACGCGATCTAAAACAAATACAAGCCGCCTTTTTGAAGGTGGCTTGTATTTGTCTACAGTCTGATCCTGTACCGTGTTTCATTTCGGATTGAATGTTCCTATTTTCCTTCTATATTCAATTTTCCATCGTTATCGGCACCGACTCCACATAACATGTATCCGGGCAAATATCAATTCGATTGTTCCATACCACCCGGCTGTCTACCTTCGGGTCGATATCCCAGCATACGGTGTGGTCTTCATTCAGATACACACGCTTGAAATCCTTCAAGTCAGCGATTTTCTGAAAAACGCCTTCCCTTAGGTCAGCGCGCATATCCAGCCTTCGTTTTTCTCCGTCGTCAAACGTCAAGGTCAGCGTATAATCATCGTTCGCCTTTACCGCCGTAATCCGCTTACGTCCGCTTGCAAAATATTCCGCATAAGGCCGCGAAAAACCACGCGCCAGATATTCTTCAACCGTCTTTTTCATTCATCTCACCTCCGGATTCACCCAACGAAGAATGAAAAACTCATTTCAGCGGCTCAATCTCGAAAAGTTCCTGCTTTTTCTGCGCCAATTCCCAATTTTCCATCAATTCATCCTGATGAAACGCAGCCCAGCCCAACAGCATTTTAAGTTGCTTGGAGGGCATGCTTCCTTCCAAAACTTCGATATCCAGGATAGACACGATGACTTCATCTTCGCCGTAAGAAGCATGGAAATGCGGCGGCATGTGATCCCGCCAGTTAATCGAAATCTTGATTCCCCGAAATCTGCAAATCGTCGGCATAACGTTTCCCTCCTTTCTTTGTTTTTATTATACCAAAAAACAACCTTCGGAAGCAATAGCGCCATATGCAAAACCGGCGAGCCGCCTTCTTGGACAGCTCGCCGGTTTCTTAATTTTCGCTTACTTCACCACGCCGATGGCGTTCATCTGCGCCGGGATGGACATGGTAGCCATGCCGTTGGTGTAGAAGGTCGCGGTTTCGCCCGCTTCCATCGTCACGCCGTCCGGCAGGGAGAGCACCACCTGCTCGCCGCCATCCGCCGGGGTCACGAGTACGCGGCCGTCCTCCTCCACCGCATCCACCGTGCCCTTCAGCGGATAGACGTTGATCGCCAGCGCTGCAATCTGCGCGGGGATGGAGCGCGTCATCTTGCCGTCGTAGATCACCTCGGCATACTGGCCGACGGCCAGCTCACCCTGCTGGAGCGAACCGTTGTAGAGCGTGTCGTCGAGGATGTTGACCTGCACCGTGCCCTGCTGCGTGCCTTCCAGAATCAGGTATTCGTCGTTGATCTCCGTAATCTGGCCGCAGAGCGTGTCGATTTCCTCCGCGCCGTCCTCCGTCTCCGTCGTTTCGGTCTCTTCGCGCAGCGCGTTCGCCGTTTCCGTCTCTTCATTCGGCGCGCTCGTCGTCTCCGGCACGGCCGTTCCTTCCGGCGTCGCGCCCTGCTTTTTGTCGCTCGCGCCCTTCACCGCAAAACCGATTCCCAGAACCACCAGAATCGCCGCCGCGAAAATCATCCACTTTTTCATATTGTCGTCCTCCTGAATGTCTTTTTGAAGTCGAACCGCTTTGTTCGATATCATTTAGACGGATGAGGCGGCAAAAAAGTTCCCGGCTTTCAGAAATTTTTTTCGGGAAATTTCGAATACCCCAAAATGCCGACCGTCTGCGTAGTCGGCGCGAAGGCTCGCCCGTTCCACGCCAGCGTCGTGATGAAGTCGCCCAGCGCGTCCGCGTGATACAACCCGCTGATCTTCTGCCACGCCACCAGCTCCAGCAGCCCGTCGCGGTTCACGTCCGCCGGGTAGAGCAGGCTCACGGGATCGACGAAGCCCGTCTGCGGCTGCCTGAGCACGCCGTTTTCGTCGTAGAGCTGCGCGAGATAGTCGCCGTCCTTCCCCGCCAGATCAATGAAATACGCCATGCCCGTGTTTTCGCTCTCCGCCCGAACGACGTATTGATCGAGGTACTGCACCCGGTATCGCATCTTTTTGGCGTATTGCTCGCTGTCAAACACCGTCTGATACGCGCCGTTTTGGTACGCGACGACGCTGTACAGCCCCACCGCGCCGCTCGATCCCGTTTCCAGCGCGATCAGCGCATCCACCCGGTCGCGCGCCGTCATGCTGCCCAGCACCAGCTGCGGATCATAGCCGCTGTCGTGCGCCAAAGGGACGCGCGCGGTTCTTCCCGTTCGGCCATCCGTGATTTCCAGCTCAATGTTCTGCCAATACGCCGATCCCGCGCTCTGTTCGCCGGATAAAACCAGACTTTCCGGCACGCCGTCGCCCGTCAGGTCACCCCTCGCGGTTGCAATCCGTTTCCGCATAGCCTCTCCCCCTTTTCAGAAGAGCTTATGTGTCGGGGCGGGAAAAAAGCCCTCGCGGACGGGCTTCAAAACGGGCTCTGCTTCCACATTTTCCCATACGTTAAAAAAATCCCCCATGCCCGGCGTCGTTTCGACACGGACATGGGGGAAACATTTATGGATTAGGAAACCGACGGCCTTCTATTCGCCGCTGCGCTGTCGCCTTCCCGGCGGGTCTTGCCCGCGGGCAGCTTGCGCTTGGGTTCGCCGGGCACGAGCGTCGGCTCTTTGCCCTCGGAAATGACCTCCGGCGTGACGACGACCTTCGCCACATCGCTGCGCGACGGCAGATCGAACATCGTGCCCATCAGCGCATCCTCGATGATGGCGCGCAGGCCGCGAGCGCCGCTCTTGCGGGCAATCGCCTTCGCAGCAATCGCCTTGAGCGCATCCGGCTCGAACTCCAGCTCCACGCCGTCCATCTCCAGCAGCTTGCCGTACTGACGGCACAGCGCGTTGCGCGGCTCGGTCAAGATGCGCACCAGCGCGTCCTCGTCGAGGTTATCCAGCGTCACGATGATCGGCAGGCGGCCGACAAACTCCGGAATCAGGCCGAACTTGAGCAGATCCTCCGGGCGGATATCCTTGAGCACCTGACCGACGTTGCGCGTCTCCTTGCTCTTGACGTCCGCGCCGAAGCCGATGGAGCCCGCGCCCTCGCGCTTTTCGATGATCTTGTCGATCCCGTCAAACGCGCCGCCGCAGATGAAGAGGATGTTGGTCGTGTCGATCTGGATAAACTCCTGATGCGGGTGCTTGCGTCCGCCCTGCGGCGGCACGCTGGCGACGGTGCCCTCGATGATCTTGAGCAGCGCCTGCTGTACGCCCTCGCCGGAAACGTCGCGCGTGATCGAGGGGTTCTCGCTCTTGCGCGCGATCTTGTCGATCTCGTCGATGTAAATGATGCCGCGCTGCGCCGCCTGAATGTCGTAATCGGCGTTCTGAATCAGGCGCAGCAGGATGTTTTCCACATCCTCGCCGACGTAGCCCGCCTCGGTGAGGCTGGTCGCGTCCGCGATGGCGAAGGGAACGTTGAGGATCTTCGCCAGCGACTGCGCGAGGAACGTCTTGCCGCAGCCGGTCGGGCCGACCATGACGATGTTGCTCTTTTGCAGCTCCACGTCGCCGCGCTTTTTCGGCGCGTTGATCCTCTTGTAATGGTTGTAGACGGCGACCGCCAGCGCGCGCTTGGCCTTTTCCTGACCGATCACGTACTCGTCGAGCACCGCCTTGATTTCGGTGGGCTTAGGCAGGTTCTGCGGCTCCTGCGTCGGGGCCGTGCCCAGATCATCCGCGATGATCTCCTGACACAGCGCGACGCACTCGTCGCAGATATACACGCCGTTGCCCGCAATGATGCGGCGAACCTGATCCTGCGTTTTATCGCAGAAGGAGCAGCGCGCCACGCGCGGCTGCCGGGTTTCGTCCTTATCTCTCGGCATTTCGCACCTCAGAAAACATTGATTTCACGTCTTGGCCGAAAAGCAATTCTCCCCTCCCTTTTCGGGAAGGGAGAACGCTCTGGCTTACTTTTTGCGCGGCTGGTAGATTTCGTCGATGATGCCGTAGGCGAGCGCCTCTTCGGCCGTCATGAAGTAATCGCGTTCCACGTCGCGCTCGATGCGCTCCAGCGGCTGATGGGTCATTTCGCTCATCAGCTTATTCATCTTGCCCTTGGTGCGCAGCAGCCACTGGGCGTGCAGCTGCACGTCGGTGGCCTGCCCGCTCGCGCCGCCGCTGGGCTGGTGAATCATCACTTCGCTGTTGGGCAGCGCAAGGCGCATCCCGGGTTCGCCCGCCATCAGCAGGAACGCGCCCATCGAGGCGGCCATGCCGAGGCAGACGGTGCGAACCTTCGGCTTGATGTAGCGCATCGTGTCAAAGATGGCCATGCCGTCGGTCACGCTTCCACCCGGGCTGTTGATGTACATGGAGATATCGGCGTCCGGGTCTTCCATTTCCAGAAAGAGCAGCTGGGCGACGATGCTGTTGGCCAGCGCCTCGTTCACCTCGCCGCGCAGAAAGACCACGCGATCCTTCAGCAGGCGGGAGTAAACGTCATAAGAACGTTCGCCGTAAGGCGTCTTTTCAATGACGCTGGGTTCAAAGTAATAGTTGTTGTTGGTCATCATGGACGCCTCCTTAACAGGCGTTTATTTCTCAATTTCCTTTTTCGCTTGTATATGCGTCAAAGCGATTTCACGCGCGAAACCGGCGTCGGGTCGATTGCTCGGCCTTGGCGTTGTCGCAGAGGAACTTCACGGCCTTGTCGCGGATCACGTCGGCCTTGAAATACTCGCGGTCGCCCTCGGTCAGGTTCTTCTTGAGCTCCTCGACGCTCTGGCCGATCTGCTTGGCAAACTTCTCGATCTCCGCGTCGATCTCCTCGTCGCTCACTTCGAAGTTCTCGACGTTCTCAATCGCTTCGAGCACAAGGTTCGCGCGAACGCTCTTCTCGGCCTGATCGCGGTACTGGCCGCGGAAGCTCTTCTCGTCCTGACCGGTGTACTTCATAAAGTCGGCGAGCTTGAGGCCCTGCTGAGCCAGACGCGCCTCGAAGTTGCGGATCATGGAGTCGATCTGGCGCTCGATCATCGCTTCCGGAATCTCGACCGTGGCGTTCTCCATCACCTTGCCGATCACCGCGTTGGTGAACACGTTGTTGTCGCGCTCGGCAGCCTGAGCTTCCAGTTTGGCGCGAACGTCGGCCTTGTATGCGTCCAGCGTGTCAAACTCGCTGATGTCCTTGGCGAAATCGTCGTCAAGCGCCGGAAGCTGGGTCTCGGTGATGCCGTTGACCTTCACGTGGAAAACGGCTTCCTTGCCCGCCAGCTCCTTCGCGTGATACTCGGTCGGGAAGGTGACGTTCAGATCCTTCTCCTCGCCGATGGTCATGCCGACCATCTGCTCTTCAAAGCCCGGGATGAAGGTGTGGCTGCCGATCTTGAGGGTCTGGTTCTCGGCGGTGCCGCCGGCGAACTTCACGCCGTCCACGCTGCCGGAGTAATCGAGGTTCACGGTGTCGCCTTCGGCAACCGGGCGGTCGTCAACGGCGACCTCGGCGGCCTGCTTGTTGCGCTCCTTCTCGATCTCGGCGTTCACCTCGTCCTCGGTCACGAGGGTGTGCTCGCGCTTGACCTCAACGCCCTTATACTCGCCCAAGGTCACGTCCGGCTTGACGAACACTTCGCAGGTGAACTGCAGGTTCTTGCCGGCGCCGATCTGCTGGATATCGACCTGCGGACGATCGACGACCTCGAGCTTGTTCTCGTCGATGGCCGGGCCGTACACCTCGTCGAAGATCAGCTCGAACGCCTCGTCATAGAAGACGCCTTCGCCGTACATGTTCTCGATCATCTTGCGCGGGGCGTGTCCCTTGCGGAAGCCGGGGATCGCGACCTGGCCGCGCACCTTGATGTATGCCTTGCCCATCGCCTCGTCGAACTTGGCCGCGTCGATGTCAAAGGAAAGTTTCACCTTATTGCTGGAAATCTTTTCAACAGTGGTGCTCATGCTCTTATGCTCCTCTACGGTAATGGTTGCGCCCCGGAAATCCCAAAACGCTATCCTATATTATAGCACGGGGCGGATGGCTTTTCAATCCTCAATCCGTGGTATTGAAGCGTTTTTTTGTGATTTTCGGTCTTTTTTTCTTTTGCTTTTCTGATTTTTATGCCGCGCTCCGCTTTTTTATGCGCGTATCTTTTCATCTTTGGGGCAGGCTAAACAAAAAGGAGGCGCGCCATGTCCCTGCTCTGTGTTCTTTCCGCCGCGCCGCGCACCCCGGCGCAGGTTCGCCCGCTCGCCCGCCGTCTGCTTTCCATGCGTCCCTGCGCGGATGCGCTGCTGCTCCTGTGCGACCTGCCGGATGCCTTTTCCGAGGTCATGCCGGAGGACGCACCGCTGCTGCGCGCGCTGCAA
>UMHM01091849.1_pt1 | contig 19241 bp, 17 predicted proteins | sample 1965501 | NCBI WGS metagenome assembly UMHM01 (sample SAMEA4836095, study PRJEB28245) | human gut metagenome | biome: gut microbiome; material: fecal sample | place: Denmark | collected 2008
CTGCGCGCGATTTGGACGCCCGTGATGAATTGTCGCAGGGGAGTCTCACTTATAAGGACGTTCCGGAGTCGGCGGTTCCCAGAAATGCCCTGTTGTGGGAAAATGTCGGTCTGGCTTACGGGCAGCAGCTTCCGCACGCGGTATCTCAGGATGACTACATCTTAATGACGGATATCCGAATTCAGACAACGCTTGGTGATTGTGCCCGGCAGGGAGAGTGGACCGTCCCTGTGACCTTTTCCGATCCCGCTCTGGTCAGGATGCTGATGCCGGATGATGAAATTGCCATTATCTCCACCTATGTCTCGCAGAATGTTTCCATCGACAAGAATATGACGGTAAGTGACGGTTCCGGCGTGAAGATGAACGAATCGCGCGAAACTTCCGTTCTGCTGCCATGCGTCCGGGTGATCGGAATTGCAAATGAGCAGGGCTCCTTCCGGGAGAGCGGAGGTTCCAGCGGTACGGTTTTCGTCTCTCTGCCTCCGCAGCAGGCGATGATCCTCATTGCCGCTCAACGTGAGTCGGAGCTCTATCCGGTTCTGCGCAAACGGAATGACTCCGCTGCTCTCAACCGAAAGGACGGCGGCGTCGTGAATGCGGATACGTTCGCAAAAATCCGCCAGGGACTCGTTCCTGCGGAACTGCCGGAAATTCCCAACAAAGATCATCGATGAGGGAGACTGGGCGTATGAAGAGTTTCGGGCTGTTTTTTTCCCTGCTTTTCTGCTTTTGCTGCGCCTTGTCCGGCGCGGATAAGATGGTCCCGGCCGACGGTGGAGTTCGGAATCAGGGGAATTTGCCTTCGCTTCCTCCGGAACGGATCTCCATTTCAACTGGAGAAACCCGGAGGATTGAGGTCCCATTCGTCATTGAACGGTATCGGTCAAGCACACTTAACGCCCGGGTTAGCCAGGTGGATGGACGGGCGTTCGAGGTGGAAGGGGTTTCGGCGGGGAACGCGATTATAACAGTCTGGGCCCAGGGAATAAGCAAAGAGTTCCGGGTTACCGTTTCGAGTTCTCTCATGCCGATCTATCGCGAATTGAGCCGGGAGCTCGGGGACCTGCCGGAGGTGTCCGTGGAGCTGTCGGATGATGTACTGACGCTTCGCGGAGAAATCACCCGGGTCTTGCGTTGGGATTACTTCCGTCGTGTGGTCAAACGTTATGAGGATCGCTGCCGCAACTATGTGACCTTCCAGCCCGGTCCCGAACTGTTTGAGGAGCTTAAAAAGCAGTTCACCTCTGCCGGTTATTCCGTTGCGGAAATCGTTTCTCCGCAAAACCCCGGCCAGTTGAAACTGCAGGTGACGAACGGAGTTCTGATGGTATCGGGGTATCTCCTCAGTGAAAGTGACATCGCTTCCGTCCAGAGGATCCTCGCATCGCAGAAATGGCTTTCTCCGGAGTGGAACGGTCAGGCCATGCGCGCGGAGACGGATCTGAAGATCGCCGATACCCAGCTCGATGTCGGAGTCGTTTTCGTCGGCATCACCAGAACACAGCTTGAGCGGCTCGGCAATTCGTCGGCCGACGGGACGGTTCTCTCCTGGAATCTCATCGCCTGGTTCCGGGCGCTCGCCGGCGCTGCGCCGGATGATCTCTCCGGCACATCCGGCGGAAAAGGACTCTACTCCTACCTCAATACCGATTTGAAGGGGTCTCTGGTCTTCTTCGGCAACAACGGGGTTTCGGACTTTCGTGATGCCGGCCATGTCACTTTGACCAGCAACAGCAAAAATTATGCAACCTATGAAAACGGCGGAACCTTGAATGTCAAGATTTACGGACAGGATACCGCTGAACTTAAACCGATCGAATTCGGCCTGAAATTGAAGATTCGTGGCGGCCTCGTCCGGACGGATGAGGCCAGGTTGGAGCTGGAATTGGAAAAGAGTCTCGCCCCGGTCAAACAGGATGAGGACTATTTTCAGCGTTCGACAAAAACCACCACGGAGATTCTCTGCCCGCTGAATCAGACCGCTGTCATCGCCGGTCAGAAGGATTTGACCTACTCCAACAGCGGTCCGAACGGTTATGCGTTTCTGCGCCATATTCCGGTTATCAACTGGTTCACTTCTTCGGAAGAGGAGCAGCAGGAGGAGATGCTGCTCTTGATTCTGGTCTCTCCGAAAATCGCGGATTCCAAGGTGCACATGACCTCGCTTCCTTCCGATGATACGCGGGAGGTGGAGAGTTCCATCTCCCGGTCGATCCGGGAGAGAAGGGAAAAGGCCGGGGAACAGGAGTCCGGCGGCTGGTTTGAAAAAATGTTCACATGGTAGTCTGTTATGATGCAATTGAGGGTTACAACCGCGGACGGAGAACAGAAGCGCATTGCGCTGGAAGGCAGGCTGCCGCTTCTGATCGGGCGCTCCGGTGACGCCGGCCTGTGTCTTGCTGACAAAAAAGTCTCTCGACGCCACGCCGAACTTACCGGGGGCGGTGCGGGTTCTCTCTTTCTGGAAGATCTCTCCAGCCGCACCGGTACGCGGGTGAACGGCGTTCCGGTTTCCGGCCGGACAAAACTTGCGCCGGGAGATGTGATCCGGATCGGGGAGACGGAGTTGACATTGGAGATCGCGCCATCCGCTTCGCAGGATTCCGTTTCCGCCTCTCCCGCGAGCGAGGAGAAAGTCAACTCATCCTCTCTGCCGCAGGCGCACGGGATGCCGGTTTACGGGGGGCTGGACGCGGAGCATTCCGGCCTTTACAGTGATGCGATGCTGCAGCTGGCCCGGAGAATTCAGAATCGTGTTCTGGAGTTGTTGAATATCAGCAATTTTTCCTCCCTGGAGATGACGAACAGCGACATGCGTCCGAAAGTCGAAGATGCACTGGACCGGATTCTCCGGGAGGTTCGACATGAGATTCCGGTTCAGGTGAAGCTCGAAGAGTTCCGGGAAATTCTGCTGGATGATCTGATCGGGCTCGGTCCGCTTTCGCCCCTGCTTCGCGACCCGTCCATTTCGGAGATCATGATCAACGGGCCTGCGAATCTTTTTGTGGAAAGCCGCGGACTGATCTACCGGACTGCGGCCCGTTTCAACAGCGAGAGCCATCTGCAGTCGATCATTCAGCGCATTGTCGAACCGCTTGGGCGCCACATCGACGCAGCCTCTCCGATGGTGGACGCCCGGTTGGAAGACGGCTCCCGCGTGAATGCGGTGATTCCGCCGCTGGCGCTTGACGGTTCGCTGGTGACGATCCGGAAATTTCCCTCGAAAAAACTCACCGACGAGGATTTGATCCGGTTCGGAAGCCTGACCCGTCCGATGGCGCTGTTTCTGCGGGAGGCTGTGCGTGCCCGGCGCAACATTCTGGTGTCGGGCGGAACCGGCTCCGGCAAAACGACGCTGTTGAACATCCTGTCGCAATTTATTCCTGAAAAGGAGCGGATCATCACGGTGGAGGATTCCGCAGAGTTGAAGCTCAGCCACGAGAATCTCTGCCGGCTTGAGGCGCGTCCCGCGAATGTTGAAGGGCAGGGGCGGATAACGATTCGCGACCTTGTGATCAATACATTGCGTATGCGGCCTGACCGGATCATCGTGGGAGAGTGCCGCGGTGCGGAGGCGCTGGACATGCTTCAGGCGATGAACACCGGTCATGATGGCTCCATGACGACCTGTCACGCGAACAATCCGCGCGACGCTCTGTCGCGTCTTGAGAACATGGTCATGATGGCAGGGTTCGAACTGCCGTCGTCGGCGATTCGGGAGCAGATCGCCTCTGCGATTCATTTGATCGTGCAGCAGACCCGGCTGCCGGATGGGTCGAGGAAGATTGTGAAGATTTCGGAGGTGACCGGGAGGGAAGGCAGTACGATTCTGCTTCAGGATATTTTCACCTTCGAGCAGGAGGGATTTGACGAGAAATTTCACGTGATCGGGCATCACACTGCAACCGGCAATATTCCGAAGTTTGTGGATGAATTGCGTCAAGCCGGGGATCTTGAACTGGATATGTCCGTATTTGTCCCGGAAGGGTGAAAGGAGGGGCGATGGCATCACTCTCTCTCTTGCAGCGTTACGGCGTATACCTGCTGGTGCTTTTTGCTGTTGCTCTGCTGATCTATATTCTCATCTCGCTGATTCAGTCATTCAGCATGGAGCAGGCGGACCGGAAGATTCGGGAAAACCGTTCGGAAGGGATGGCGAACAATATTTATTTCTTCATTGGTCGAGCCACACTTCAGCAACTTCAACTTTCTCTGGGAATTCTGCTGGCGGGGGGCTTGATTACGACGCTGATTTTCTGCCAGGTATCTGAGCCGTTGATTATTGTTCCGGTTGCGGCGCTGGCCTTTTTTCTCGGGATGGCCGCTCCCTGGTTTTATTTTTCTCAGAAGGCCCGGCGCCGGGCGGAGCGGTTCGAGAACAGCATTCTGGATCTTTCGCTGGGGCTGACCAGCGGTTTGCGGGCGGGGCAGGCGCTGCCTCAGGCGCTGGAGGTATTCTCCCGGCGGAGCGAGGGACCGTTGAAGGAAGAGCTCATGATCGTAATCCGGGAGTACCGGCTCGGGCTGGAACTGGCGGAGGCGATGCAGCGGATGTACAACCGGATTCCATGTGAGGATCTGCAGTTGCTGATCATCTCGATCCGGCTTACGACACAATCCGGCGGCAGCATGGTGGAGGTTCTGGAAAAGATCACCCGGATGATCCGGGGGCGGACCGAGTTTCATCAGAAACTCAAAGCGCTTACGGCTCAGGGGCGTTTTGAGGCGCTGGCGATGGCTCTGGCTCCACTGGTGGCGTTTCTGCTGCTTTTTTTCATCAACAATGATCTGATGCTGCCGATGGTGCAGACGTTGATCGGCTGGTGTGCGATTGGTGCGATGCTGGCATTGGAAGTGATCGGTTATCTGGTGATCCGGTCGATAGTGGACATCAAGGTGTAGCGAATGAAACAGATTCTTATCTATGCGTTGACCTTTTCCGTGATTGTACTGCCGACTTTGTTCTTCACCGTACTTGCGGGGAAACGGGAGAAAAAGGCTGTCGTGGAGCGGGAGCATTCGGTGTGGTTGTTCTCGCTGCTGAAACCGTTTACCGATCTTTTGATCATGGCCGGCGTCGGAAATTTTTTTCGGAAGGTGTTTCCCGGCCGGTGCGCAGAACTTCAGAAGCAGTTGAATTTTGCCGGATTGAAGTTTTTTTCCGTGGAGATCTACTGCATGCAGCTGTGTCTGATCGTTTTCTTCGGAGTTGTTGCCGGTTGTGTGACGGCGGGTCTGGTGGACGAGGAGAACCGGATCTCCATTCCGGTTGCCGGGGTGATCGCCGCAATGATCGGCGGGAGTCTGCCGGGAATCGTGATCGGCAATCTGGTCAAGGAGCGGCGTCTCTCGATTCTGAAGGCGATCCCTTATTCGATTGACCTGATCGCGTCGGCGATGCGCGGAGGTCTGGATTTTTCGGCGGCTGTGCGTTTTTACGTGAAGCTGGGCATCGACAGTCCGCTGACGGATGAGTATTCCCAGATGCTTCGAGAGATGGAGCTCGGAGTGGTTCGAACCGTTGCGCTGCAGAATATGGCCGATCGGATTCATATCCGGGAGTTCACTTCGTTTGCGGCGGCAATCGCCCTGGGAACCGAACTCGGTGCCCCGCTGACCGAAACGATGGAGATTCAGGGGGAAGAGATGCGCAAAGCCCGTTTTGCCCTGGCCGAATGCAAGGCGCAGCGCGCGCCGTCTCTGATGCTTCTGCCGATGGCGTTGTTTATTCTGCCTGCGGTATTCATCATCATTCTGACTCCGGTTTTTTTGAAAATGCGGGAGGCTGGGGTTCCACTGTTCTGAGGGGAAAATATGGAGAGAGCAGTTCATTACAAGATCAGGTTTCTGACCGGCGAATTGGCCGGCAGGGTTTTTGCCGTGCGAAATTCCGGAACGTTGATCGGGCGGCGCCGGGATGCCGACATCCGTCCGGGCGGAACGGATATCGGGGCGGAGCACATCACGCTCCTTCCGCAGACCGATCGCGGAGTACTGCTTCACGTTCACGGGAATGAGTCCGCCCGGGTAAACGGGGAAGAGGTAATCGGGGAAGGAGATGTCTTGCTGACTCCCGGCGCGGATGTGAGCATCGGGAAAGAGTTGACATTTGTTCTGGAGGAAGATGATTCGCCCGTCGATATGGATTCCGCGATGGTGGTCTCTTCGGGCGATCAGGAGGAGGCGACCGAGGAGCTTTCCGGAGAGACGGCTTCGGAGGAATCGGATTCCATACGTTCGAACGAAGCGGATTGTACGCGTTACGCCTCCGCCGCGGAGCTTGAGGAGCTTCGGAAATTCAACCGCAGCCGCAGATGGCGTCGCCGGATTGTACTGATCGGTGGATTTGCACTTTTTCTGCTGATCATCGGTGGCGCCTATGTCATCTCTGAACTGCAGCTGGAAAATCCGGTCACCTGGCCGGGAGAGGTCTCCGGTGTGTATGACGACGGGGAGTTTCGGATGGAAATCGAACCGGACGGGAAATGTCTTGTCTACTATCCGAAAACTCCGGTGACGGTTACGAAAAGCGAGGGGAACAATCATGAAATCATGACGGCGCTGGGGAAAAACATGGATGTTCCGTTTCATCTTGTCTTCACCGTATCGACTGTGCAGGACGGGTTTCGGACGACGCGGCGGAAAAGTTTTGATGAGTGGCGGAAACGGGTTTCGGAACAGGAGGGATTCGCGTTTCTGGAGGAGCCGAAGCAGGAGTTCTATCGTCCGACGGAGAGCGGATTCCCCTATTATCAGCTCTCCTACACCCGTCAGGATAAAAATTTCCGCTGGCAGGGATATGCCAGCTACATGCGCTACCAGGACAAGGAACTGGTCCTGCTGCGGGAGGTGCCGGCCAACCATTTCTGGCGGTCCGACCGGGTTCTGCGCAGTTACGGTGCTTTTGTGGTTTCCCCGGCGATGGTGGACCACTACTGGGAGATTCCGGAGGTGCGCATGACGGAGGACTCCACCCGGCTGCTGCAGCGCGCTTCGTTCGAATTGCGGAAAAACATTGCCGCGGCAGTCTGGGATGATGTCGACCTGATGCTTCGGACGCTGCTTTGCCGGGCTTATGAAACCCGCGATCCGGTCTTGATCGCGGCCGTTGTGCCGCTCTGGCGGGGCTTCCGGGAAAAACAGCAGGTCTGGTATTCGCAGTGCTGCCTGGCGTTTCAGACTTATCAGAGGGCGGGAAATTCCGAGGGCATGAACCGGATCATCAATGAGTGTCTTCTCCGTTTTCCCTCGCCGGACGACCATCGTCATGTGAAGATCATGAAAAACATCTGGACGATTGAAGAATGAGCAGAATATTTCACAGACACGGGAAAAACAAAGGCGCCTCGGATGTTCTTCTGCAAGTGAAAGAGCGAAAGTGTGCCGTGGTACGTCTTCTTGAGTTCCGCTGTCGGGGGAAACTTCTCTATTCGGCCAAAAGCGATACTCTGGGGGATCGGGTGCGGATTGGCCGGGCGGAAGACAACGATTGGATAATTCCTCCTCAGGACCGGGTTTCGGCCGATTATCAGGCCGAGCTGCGGATCGGCTCCCGGGAGATCCGGCTGCAGGCATGTGGAAAAAACAAGGTCCATGTTCATGGGCGGGCGGTATCCGGCTGTGTACTCAGGCTGAACGAGCGGGTAGCGATCGGCGACTGCGAACTTTTCGTCAAACCGGCGGAAGTCAGCGCCGCCCGTCCATGCGACGTTCATCGCCTGGAGGCTCTGAACGGGCCGCGTGAAGGGGAAATGATCCGTCTGGAGAAGAGTCTGATCCGAATCGGTTCCGCAGAGGAGAACGACATCGTTATCCGGGATGATGTGGTTTCCCGCCACCATGCCGAAATCCGGATTGCGGAAAACGGGGAGTCCTGGATTCGGGATCTCGGCAGTGTCAACGGTACTTTTGTGAACGGAGATAAACTCGGCCGTCAGGAACGCATGCTGATGGATTCGGATGAAATTGCCATTGCATTTTTCGATTTTCTGTTCCTTGACCGGAACGTTCCGCACACGCGTTCTCAGATCGGGCGGAAGATTCTGGTGATGGGGATTACACTGCTGGTCATTCTTGGCATGTTCGGTGTATTTTACCTCTCCACGCCGCAGGCCTCCCAGGTGCTTGCCGCGGCGGAGTTTTATATTCGCCGCGCGGATTTCGTGACGGCCCGGCGGCTGCTCGACCGGATGCCGGAGTCGCGGGATTACCAGAAGTACGAAAAATTCCATCAGGAACATCTGAAGAATATTGCCCGCTACGAAAAAACGTTTGCATTCTGGAACGAGTTCAAGAGGCACCTGCAGAATTCGGAATGGGAGGACGCCGCCGAATGTTTCGGGCGTCTGGAAATCGAAAACCGGTTTGCCTGGAACTGGGAGGATGCCTCGGTCGATGAACGGATGGCTCTTGTGCGGCACGCAAAATCCCTGCTGGACATTCAGTTTAAAATCCGGGCACTTCTCACGTCGATGGATTCCGAACCGGAAAACCAGCAGACACTGTTGACCGAGCTGAAACAAACTCCGCTTCTTGCCTCCGCCGAGACGGATGAACCGGAATGGCTCCGGCCTCTGCGCAGCGAGATCGACCGTTTGATTTCCGAGTTGGAAAACAACTGTGCCGTTCTGGCTCAAATGAATGCGTTGCTCGATCAACTCGGGAGTGAGACGGCGACGTTTGACAAGCTGATTGCGAATATGGAACATTTCCGGACGATCACCTCCGGCAGTATCCGTGTTCGGGCCCAGGATTTCTCCGATGTGCTCAAGCATCTGGAGAAAAACCAGAATGAGGTCCTCGCCAATCAAAACGCACTCGTTGCCATGCGTTTTGCGCAGATCAGGCCGGATATTTCGTTCGTGACGCCGGACGAATGTATGATCAGCAGTCGGATTCTGCAGAAACGCAACCAGCTCTTAGAACGTCAGGAGGCGCTGCTGCGCAACGCGGGAACCTTGAAATTTCTGCTGGCGAAACTCAAGAACGTCGGTGTCGACGGGGAACAGATTCCTGCAGTCGCAGCGGAGTTCGCCTCGCCTGAAAAGGTCGGCAGGGCGCTGCAGTTTGAATGCCTGAAAGGGAAAATGCCCGACCTGCGCCGATCTACTCCGGCAGGAGATTATGACCGGATGTTCGGCATTCGCTATTTTTATGAAATGGTTCAGCAGTCGGCGGTTCTCCAGACTAATCTTTATTCCGACGATATTGTTCCGAGCCTCGAATTTCAGCCGGAGTGCATCGCCCTGGCCGCCCTTTACCGGACGGTGGAGGAGACGAACCTCTGGCTTTCTCTGCCGGAAAATCGCTGGATGCTCAGCGGTGAGACGTTGAAGCTCAAGCAGCATTGCGAAAAACTGCTGGAACATCGCGCCGCCATGCTCGCCATGTTCAACCGGATGGCGGAGTCCGCGATCGGAACGCGGGTCTATTTTGTGGCCCGAACGGCATATTTCTATTTTTCCCCATCCTCCACGATTTCCGCCGAGGAGATGCGGCAATATGCCGTGGCCTGGAAACGTTTCCGGGCAAACCAGCAAACGATGCTGGAGAAATTTGATCCGCTGAAGCCGGAAGTGGCCGCCGGGATCGGGCAGGCGCTTCTTTCGAGCGGAATCCCGGGAGATCCGCTGGTCAACTGGGTCTGGGGGCTGAGTTATGAATAAAAGGCGGCGCATGGCGAAAAAGCGGAGCGTTCTGCTGGAATACACGATTCTGCTCTGTTCGATTCTGCCGCTGGTCTTTGCCGCGTCGGCTTCGGTCTACTCGCTTTCCGGGGGATCGTTCGGGCCGGTCGGCAGAGGAATTGTCGCGTTGTATCAGAGAATTGTCACAATTATTTCTCTCCCGGTTCCCTGAAGATATGGCTTTTGATTTCAGGAAAAAAACGGAAAAGGAACTCGATGCGGAGGGAATGTTTCCCGCTCCCGCGGAGTCGGACGGGGCGTTTGCGGCACGTCTTGAAATCCTCTCCGGAGAGCTGGAGGCACTTCAAAACGGTTCCTCCGATCTGCTGTCGCTCATCGGGGGAAGCCGGCCGCTTTCCGGTGAGATTCGTGAGGCGGCCGGTCGGTTGACCTGGGAAAAATATCGTTTCCGGGCGGAGTGGGTTCCCGGCTGGTACTCTTCCCGACGGACCGGTTTCTGGTCAGCCGGAATTCTGCTGGAGGTGGATGGTTCGCTGCCATTGCTCTTTCTGCACGGAAAATTTGCCCGCCGCCGCCGCCGATTGGGTTATGATGCTGCGGAGACGCTCGCCCACGAATTGATTCATGCGGTCAGAACCGCATTCCCCGCTTCGGTGTACGAAGAGTATTTTTCCTGCCAGATTCATGCTTCGGCATTCCGGAGGGAGTGCGGGAATCTTTTCCGGAAGTGGTACCTCCCGCTGCTGTTGTTCGGCGGAGCGGCCGCCGCTCCGGTTCTGGCGGCAGCGGGAAGTGCGTTCTGGATTCTGCCGCTGGCCGGACCGTTGCTGGTCATCGGACGGGAATTTCAGATCAGACGCCGCCTGCGGAAGGCTGCGGACGCACTGCGTCGCGAAGGGGCGGAGCCGTTGCCGGTTCTGCTTCGGCTCTCGGATCGGGAGATTTTCGATGCGGCTGCTCTCTCTCCGGCGGAATTTATGAAACGGAGAAACTGCTCCCGCCGCTGGCAACGGCTGCTGGAACGCTTTCCGCTCTGGGACGGGGCCTGAACGGTGTGGTCAGCTGCGCTTCGGCAGTTCCATGGCGTCGAGTTCCGCGAGAGCTTCCGCCGCACTTTGCGGGCGCAGTTCCGGAAGCGGTTCGAGCATTCTTGCCAGCAGGCGGGCCGGTTTTTCCGTCGCGACGGCTTTCAACCGGTCGACGGGAGGTGCGGAACGGTCGGCAAGAATGAATCGAATGATTTCAGAAAAGTTCCCTTTCGGTCGCAAACGTTCTCCGGTCAGAGCCTCGAAGAGCACCACCGCCAGGCTGTAGAGATCGCTGCGACCGTCGACCGAGGTGGAATCCCGCGCCTGTTCCGGTGACATGCAGGAGGCGGTTCCAAAGATCTTCCCCCGCTCTTCCGGATAGCCGGGCAGGCGGACCAGGCCGAAGTCGCCCAGCCGAAAATCTCCGTCGGTGGTCAGCCAGATGTTTTCGGGTTTGACGTCCCGGTGCACGATTCCGTGCGCGTGCAGCACCGCAAGACCGCAGAGCATGTCATGCAGAAGTTGAACCGATTCCGTCAGAGAGAGTTTCCCATGATCGGAAAGGTAACGGCGCAACGTGCCGCCACCGGCATATTCCATCACCGCGTAAGGAAGGCCGGAGACCGTCTCTCCGCAATCAAATACCCGGATCAGAAAAGGGCTCGGTGCGGATTGGAGAAACTCGGCCATCGCATAAAACTGCGCAATGCGCGGATGCTCCGGGCGCAGGAACTTGACGGCGACCGGAGTGCGATTCTCCCGGTTGAGGGCATACCAGCATTCCGAACAATCCCGCACCCGCAGAGGGCGTATCAGCTGAAATCCGGAGATCTGCTCTCCTGCAAAGAAGAACGGTATGGGGGATTCCTGCTTCATCGGTACTCCGGAAGTTCCAGGTGAAGCAGTTCGGCATCACCTTGGAACGTCGGACGCTCACCGAGTAGGAATCCGCCGGAAACGCTCCCGTCCGGCGCGACGGAACGGGTCTCCCAATGCATCAGCGAGCGGAGACGGTATTCTCCGTTTTCGAGCGGAAGCACTTCGGCGATTTCAACGATTTTTCTCGAGCCGTCCGGCAGTCGCATCGTGTGAACCACGCAGTTGATGGCGGAAGCGACCTGCATCCGGATCGCCGTCAGCGGCAGGTTGGCTCCGCTTAAAATCGCACAGGTTTCCATGCGGCTCAACGCATCGAGCGGACTGTTCGCATGGATCGTGGACATCGAACCGGAGTGGCCGGTATTCATCGCCTGCAGGAGATCGAGCGCCTCGCCGCCGCGAATCTCCCCGATGACCAGACGGTCGGGACGGAGACGCAGCGAAGCAATGACCAGGTCGCGGATTGAAAACTCCCCCTGGCCGTTTTTGTCGGGTTTGCGGGTTTCAAAGTAGACGCAGTGCTTCTGCTGAAGCTGCAGTTCGCTGGCATCTTCAAGCACGAGAATGCGGTCGTTCTCCGGGATCAGGCCGCTCAACGCATTCAGAACGGAGGTTTTGCCCGAGGAGGTCCCTCCTGAGACGATGGTGTTTTTCCGCAGTTTGACAATTGCGTTCAACAGAAGAACGCCTTCGTGGGGAATGCTGCCGAATTGTTCGAGCCGGTCGATGGTCAGCATCTCCTTTTTGAATTTCCGGATCGAGAGGAGCGTTCCGCAGCGGCTGATCGGCGGGATCGTGGCGTGAACGCGCGATCCGTCCGGCAGTCGCGCGTCCAGATCCGGATGCATTTCGTCAAGCTGGCGGTCGACCGATTTGGCGATGTTGACTGCCGCGGCTTTCAACTGCGTCTCATTGGCGAAACGGGCGGGGGTCTCTTCGAGCTTCCCATTTCGTTCGATGTAGATCTGAGAAGGACCGTTGATCAGAATTTCGGATACCTGGTCGTCCGCCAGATACTCCTTGACCGGGGCCAGAAACAATACCAGAAATGATGAATTTTCGTTCATTGAATGATCTCTCCTTCAAACTCCATTTTCTTCTCTCGCCGATAGGAAAAACCGGTCCGGTTCGTTCCGATTTTCCAGATCAGCAGAGTCAATTCATATTTCCCGTTGGAAAAGGTCAGAATGACTTGCGGTCTCAAACTCTCATCGAGCGTGATCTGTCTTTCCGGCCGCCAGGACTGGCTCTGAAACCAGGCGCTCAGACGTCCGCGCGCCGATACGAAATTCGCGGCAATCTCCCCGGAATACTCCCAGCTGTTCTCCGTACAGCGCTGCGCGGTCACGCCGGGAGGCAGCCGCAGCGGCGGCAATGTCTCCCGAACCGGAGAACGGCGGGACGGTTGATTCCCGACGGAAGGCTGTCCCGCCGCCGGACGCGCCGGTTCACGCAAAAACAGGAGCAGACCCGTGCCACCGAAAAACACCAGCAGAAAAACGACGGCAAAAAGCGGTAACTTCTTCAATTCTTTTTGCTCCACTTTTCGTATTTGTCGTAGCGCTCGTAGAATTTGATCTTTTCCGGTTCCTTTTCCTGTTCTTTCGTATCGTCCTTGTATTTGGGGTCGTCCAGAAGTTCGATCTTCCACTCCTTGGGATATTCATCATCTTTCGAATCGAATTTCCAGACGTTGTGCTTTGCAACCAGACTGGAGTCCCAGTGTCGCTTGTCGGTATTGGAGCTTTTCGTGCGCATGATGATGCACTGCGTGTATTTATTTCCGTAACGGGAGGAGGTGAGCTGCAGTTCCGGAATCGAAAACGGTCTGCTTTCTCCCCGCGCCGTATAGGGCATATTGATCCAGTTGTCGAGGAATTCCGGCCGGGTTTCGATCAGCGTGGTTTTGGACCCGATGAACTGCAGAAACGAATGTTCTCCGGTCAGAGCGCGTTCCTGCGAGGTCGTGATCAGCGTGGTGCGTGGAAACATCTCCTGCAAAGCCGCAATCGCCGGAAGGCGCGTCGTGAAACGATTCCCGGCCATCCAGACCCCCCAGTGGTCGGCCGCCCGCAGGTTGACTGCATCGAGCGACTTCATCCCCAGCCAGAGAATTCCGCCGATCGCGGCCATGTAGATCGGCAGAACCAGCACGAACTCCATCAAGACGGAACCGCGACCGGAGGAGAACAGATTGTGTCGACTTTTCTTCATGATTCAATGGCCCAGATAATCCCGCAGTTTATCCCACTGGAGTTTGCCGTCCTTATCCTCTTTCCCGTCCGTGACAAGGCCGGCGGGCGGTTTGAGTTTTTCCCAGTCGGGCAGATTTTTTTCGTTGATCTTTTTCCCCGTTCCGTCGACCCAGTTCTTTTTATCGAGCATGATCTCCTTGAGGATGTTGCCGCTGCCGACGGTAAAGGTCTGCGCCTCGCCGATTCCGGCACACAGATCCCACGCATTGCGGACGGGAAGCATGACGGCGTCCCAGTCGGTCTCCACAAGATTCCACGCCTTCTCGCCGTCGGCGACGGTGTATCCGAGCAGGTAGTCGGCACTTTTGCGCTTTTTTCCCTTGTCTTTCTCATAGGATTTGTAACCTGCGCGGGCGGAGGCGATCGCGCACATGTATTCCGGGCGGTTTCCTCCTGCCACCGAGGGATTGAACGCCGAGAGAATCGAGGGCGCCGTGAGCGAGCGCCCGCCGCTGAAAACGGAGAACGGATTGCTCGTCTTCCTCGCGATCGCCACCGTGATCGAACCGCCTTTCCCGAAGTAGAGCGGCGTAAGCGTCAGCGGAATCGCGGGAGGCACCGCCAGCCCGATCGGTAGATTTTTCTTGATGAGCGGGAAAAAACTGTCGTACCCGTGGTACTCCGGATGTCCCCTCCCTTTGCCTCCGCCGGGGAAAAACGGCGGCATGTGAAGCTGGATTTCCCCAAGATTTACATGAACCCAGCGGGTCCAGAACCAGTCCCATTTTGCGTAAAGATGGTCTTCGGTCTGCTTGTAGACGCGCCAGAAGCCGACGGGGCTTTTCCGGACGATCCAGTCGTCGGTTCCGGGGCCGAACACCTTTTTCGGTGAAAAATCCTTCAGGGTCGGATCCGCGAAGGAGATGAACGTCTTTTCATACTCCTCCGTGCCGGGCATCGTGAAGAAGCAGGTGTTCGCGTCCCCCACGGAGACGTTGATCATATAATCGTCCTTGCACTCCATCATATTGGCGGCGGCGATCTGGCGTGCGGTTTCCTTCACCTTATCGGGATACTCCTGGCGCAGTTTATTGAGTTTCGCCATCATCCGGGTGATGTTCAAACTGTATTCCGCCACCTTGGGGATGTTGGCAACGGAGCCTTTCCCTTTGGTTTCCGCGATCGTCGTATAAACCAGCTGCGCCAGGAGAAAACGGTCGAGCGTCCCCTGACCGTTGAATTTCTTCGCAAGTTCCGGCACTCCGAGACCGGTCCCCGCCAGAGTGAGGGTAAGGTCGAAAACCACAAGATCCGTTCCGCAGTTGTAGTGCACACCCGGCACGTGCATGTGGCACGGGGTGTTCTTCTGGCGAACCATATTGAAATCCTTCTGGAACTGGAGAAACACATATTTGCAGAAGGTATCCATCGCCAGATCGAGTGAACGTTTCTGAAGGTCGACGTATGTCCACGCCATCGCCTTGTTCACGGTTGCAATCCGGCTGAGGTAATCCGCCTGAACCGCCGCGGCGGAGTAGGCGGCAGCATCGGCGGCATTCTGAAGCTCAATTTTGTTGCGCACGACTTCCCCGATTCCGTAAATGCCGATGACGAGCAGATAGATCGGCATGACGAATGCGAGCGTGATCGCCAGCGCAGCGCCTTTGCTGTCTGTCGCCAGTTCCCGGCAGCGGCCGGAAAAAACGGTCAACATGGTTGGATTGATTTCGTTCATCGGGTCAACGGATAAAATTTGGTTGCATACGGAATCGGGATTACACAGCTTGAAGTCAACGTGATATACGGATACTTCAGATCACTCATCTGACCGCTCCCCTTGACTTCCATCTCGTTGGCATATTGTGAGAGCAGAGCCGGATTGAGTGCATAGGCCTGATTGTCCAGCTTCTCCTGCCATTTGCTTTCCTCTTCGGTTTTCTTCTCCTTTGCAAAGAAACTGATAATCCGCCCCGCGACCGGCACCTGGAGAAACATCTTGAACTTTACCGTGCACTTGACTCCGCGCGGGTCGAGATCCACGAGCGGAATCTCGACATCCACCTGCTGATCAAGATATTTCGTGTTTGGAAGTCGCCCCCAGCCATCAAGTTTAATGTACTTGTCATTGGCGCGGTCCGCGGCTTCCCTGGAGTCCGCGGGCGAGGCGGAAACAACTGCGAGGATTCGTTTGACCACGGTCTCCGCCCGGCCTTTCCGCTGGAGATTGTTGACCGTCATGGCGGAACGCGCTCCCATGTAGGCGGAGTAATGCACCACCTGCCAGGAGATCATGATATAGGCGAACTGTACGGCAAAGAGAAACAACACAAACAAAATGGGAAAACAAAAGACGAATTCCAGCAGAGCCGCCCCATCTTTGCGTTTCAGAAACTGGAATTTTTCTATCATATCGCAACCTCCATGGAGTAAAGGAGTTGCAGGAGAAGATTCAAGAAAAGCCCAGTGGCGATGGCCATCCCGAACGGAACCCGGCAGCTTTCAGTTTCCGGAGGGGGAAGATTCCTCCGTCCCTCGGCGCGGTCATAGCGGAAGTCGAACAGACAGCGGCAGAAATGTTTGATTCGTGCCGGATCGACCTTGCGCAGGAACAACATGACGCAGGCGAGCACCAGCCCGGCAAGGGAGACCAGAAGAACCAGATTCAAAGTATTGCCCGGTCCGGCGATCAGTCCTGCGGCGAACAGCATTTTCACATCTCCGGCTCCCGCCGCACGCAGGAAAAAGGGCAGCAGCAGGAACAAGGCTGAGAAAAAGGCCGTAACGAGCGAACCGATCAGGTAATTCCCGCTCACTCCGAGTGCGATGGCCGCCATCACGAGAATTCCGCCGATCACCCATGTGTTCGGCAGCTCATGTTTTCGGAAATCGCGAATGGACAGGCAGATCAGCCATGGAGTTGCCAGAATGATTTTTCCCAGAGTCAGATAATCCATCCGTAATCCGTTTCATAAAAAAGACGGATACCCGCCAAACGAGCATCCGTCAAGGTTTCTCCGTTGAAGACACGGGTTACTTATCGTAGTTGTGCATGGCCTTTTCGTGTTCGTTGGCCGCTGTGATGTCCTCAGCGGAATTTTTTTTCAGTTCGCCCTGATAATTTTCCGCTCCCTTGGCGTTGCTCATGGACTTGGTTGCAACATTCATTTCATGGGAGACGTTTTTACCGAACATGATAACCGCGACCACCACCGCCGCTGCAATCAGCACCGCGATGATGACATATTCCATCATGACGGCACGTTTTTTAACGATAGTTCTCATCCTGCCCCCCTCACGAAAAAGCTGCTGTTACTTACTTATTATCATAATTATGCATTGCTTTTTCGTGCTCGTTCGCTTTGGATATGTCGCTGGTGGTTCCCGTCTGAACATCTTTCTGGGAGCTTTCCGCCCCTTTGGCATCGCTCATTGCCTGAGTTGCAACGTTCATCTCTTTGGAAACATTCTTGCCGAACATGATAACCGCGACCACCACCGCCGCCGCAATCAGCACCGCGATAATAACATACTCCATCATAACCGCGCGCTTAACCGAAATTCTTCTCATAAGTCGATCTCCTTGCTTCAGATGTGTCATTCCTTATGGGATAATATACTGTAATGCTTTTTTTTTTCAAGGAGCATTCCGGAAAAGCAGTCAAAAAAATGGGTTTGCACTGTTTTAATCAAAGATTCAGCGGGCTTCCAGCGCCTCAAGGCTCACAGATCAGTCGGTTGCTTCGGATGCGCCAACTTCCGTTTGTTGTTTGCAGTCATTCAGAAACAAATGTGTGCAAAATAGTCTATCCGCGTCCGCGTTTCAACGCCTCGGAATCTCATCCGGAACGGAGTAATTCCCGTATCTTCTGCGCAAATGCAAGATGGAGCGAGCGTCCGAATCAAGTATGGAGCACGGACATCACCTGCACGGCGGTCGCTGGATATCCGGCATTTGTGATTGATGAGATTGTCGATTGCTTCTGCCGCAAGGTTTTAACTTAAAACGTAGTGAATACAATGGACGCTTTTCATTGTGCCGAAACGTCGAAAACGGCAATGGATTCCGGCGGGAAACCGGAGATTTTCAATTCGGATCAGGGGTGCCATTTCACCTGCTCGGAGTTCGTGGTGGAACTCCGAATTCATGGCATTCAGATCAGCATGGACGAACGGGGACGATGTTTGGATACTGGGCGGAACACAGAGCCAATGCCTCGTCCGGTAGTTCCATTGACACAATATAAAATCAAATTATCTTTATTCAATATATAAACTTATGAAATTTTATGTGTAAATTTACAAGTTTACATTTGAATTTATCACAAAACCCGATATGTTATTCCTGCTGGATAGAATAAGGGAGAGGCAGACATGATACCCAGAGCAATCGAACCTCCGTTGCGTCGACTGGCTGCGCAGTTTCCGGTTATTACGATCACAGGGCCGCGACAATCCGGCAAGACGACGCTGGCACGGAACTACTTTAAAGAGTTCGACTACGTGAATCTGGAGGAACCGGAAACCCGGGCTTACGCACAGGAGGATCCCAAGGGCTTTCTGGGGGACCATCCGGCTCCGCTCATCATCGACGAGGTGCAGCGGGTGCCGGAGTTGCTGAGCTACATTCAGGTGCGTTCCGACGAGGCGGGGCGGATGGGGCAGTACGTCCTCACCGGCAGTCATCAGCCGAAACTGAAAGCTGAAGTCAGCCAGTCTCTGGCCGGGCGTACCGCCATTCTCCAACTGCTGCCGCTTTCGATTGCGGAACTCTCCGAGGCCGGGATCTCCATGGATCGCGATGCGTATATCCACCGCGGCTTTCTGCCCAAGCTGCATGCCCGTCCCGATGCGGATCCGGAACTGGAGTACAGCAACTATTTCGCCACCTACGTGGAACGGGATGTCCGCCAGCTCATTCATTTGCAGCACCAGCATGAATTCGAGGTCTTTGTGCGGTTGCTGGCCGGACGAACCGGACAGCTGCTGAACTTGAGCAGTCTCTCCGACGACGTGGGAATCAGCGCGACGACGCTGAATGAGTGGCTGAATGTGCTGGAGGCGAGCTTCATCATCTTCCGGCTGCAGCCCTATTTTGAGAACTTCGGGAAACGGTTGATCAAAAGTCCCAAGATTTACTTTACCGAAGTGGGGCTGGCAGCCTGGCTGCTCGGCATCAAGTCCGCCGATATGGTCGGTCGCGATCCGCTGCTCGGCAATCTCTTCGAGAACATGGTTATTGTTGAAGCGATGAAGGCACGGTTGAACTCCGGGAATCAGCCCGATCTCTATTTTTTCCGCGATCAGCGGGGATTTGAAATCGATCTCCTGCTGGCCGACAATCGGAGAATCTTCCCGTATGAGATCAAAGCCGGACGCACCTGGTCGGCCGGGTACGCCGCCAACTTGAAGAGTTTCTGCGAACGGGAGACGAAAATCCGAAAGGGAACGGTGATCTATGCCGGAGATTTGAAACGCTCCGGCTCCCCCGC
>UMHM01094667.1_pt1 | contig 19217 bp, 12 predicted proteins | sample 1965501 | NCBI WGS metagenome assembly UMHM01 (sample SAMEA4836095, study PRJEB28245) | human gut metagenome | biome: gut microbiome; material: fecal sample | place: Denmark | collected 2008
TCGTCCAGCTTCCAACCGGCAAAGGTATAGCCGGTCTTGGTGAAGCCGTTGGCGGTCAGGGCCTGCTCCACATCATAGGTAAAGCTCTGGTCGGCCATGGTACCCTCGGCACCGTTGCCGTCGAACTTCACGGTGTAGCTGTTGGCCGTCCACTGAGCATACAGGGTGACAGCACCGCCATTCTCGGTGGTGACATTGGGGGTGGTCTGCCTATTGGTATAAGCCGTACCAGTGCCATCCGCAGCCGTATTCCAGCCGGCGAAGGTATAGCCGGGCTTGGTGAAAGCGTTGGCCTTCAGAGATTCGCTGGTCTTGCCATAGGTAAGGGTCTGGGATGTCGTGGCACCCTCGCCGCCGTTGGCGTCAAAGTTCACGGTGTAGGTACCTTCCACCATATTCACACCGAAGTACTTATAAGTGCCATAGCCGGGGAGCTCCACCTTCATTGCCATCTTGCCGCTGTTGCGATAAGGCTGTCTATTGGTTAGCTTCACCTGGCCCGCGTGCTCGCCATCGGTGACCCATTCAGACTTGACCATGTACTCCAGATACTCGGAAACCACAGGCTGCGGCATCTGGAGAGTCTTGCCCAGCCACTTGAAGGTAGCGGGGGAAACATTGATGGTAACATAGGCTGCATCCCCGCCACTCAGCGTCAGCGGATTCCTCTTGGCCGCGCTGGTGCTGGATGCGGTGATGTCACTTCCATCCCAGATAATGGAGATGGTTGGCGAAATAAGCGTGCGGACATTCAGAATGTAAGCCGAGCTCAATTCACTTCCGTCAGGATTGACTTGCTTGACGATGATGTTCGCCTGGCCCAGGCCGGTAACGGTGACCTTACCCTTGCTGTCCACCACGGCGACATCCTCGTTTTCGGAGGTCCAGGTCAGGTTGGGCGTAGCGTCCGCGGGATTGAATACCGGGTACAGCTGCACGGTAGGCGCGGCGGTATCAGACTCGCTGATGGTAACGGTAGAGCTGGTGTTGCCCTGCGCGTCCACCACCGAAAGCTCGCTGGCATTGCGCTGCACGGTCAGCTGGAAGGTCGCGACCTTGCTGCCGCAGCTGGCAGTAATGGTCACGGTGCCGGCTGCCTTGGCGGTGATAACGCACTTATGGCTGTCGCCGCTGGCAGAGGCCACGGTTGCCATATCCGTGTCGCTGGAAGCCCAATACACGGTGGTATCGGCGCCCTCCTCGGCGGTAACGGTGGCAAAGAGGATGTCCGCAAACTCCTGGGCATCCTTGCCGATGATCACGGTTTCGGCGCTCTTATTCAGCGTCAACGCAGTGACCTGGGGTCCGGTGAGCACAGGCAGCGTCACAAGGATATCATCCTTGACGGCCTCATCGCCCAGATAACCCACAGCGGTGTAAAGCACGGAGCCGGTCCGCTCGGTGGTGGCCTCGCGGATCACAGTGCGGGTAACGCTGAGCTTCGCCGTGATGGCATACTCGCAGTTCTCGCAAGATTTCTTGGCCACGCAGGCGGTATAGATGCCGGTGGCGGGATCCTGCGTCCAGTCAAAGGTGACGGAGCCGAGGATATGCTCCTGGGCATCCTGCCACTCCAGAACGGGATAGGGGCAGCTGGCCTGGAAGAAGAATTTTTCTGTCGCGAAATTCTCATAAGAGGCAAGTCTCTCGGTGAGATAGTTCACGGAGTTCAGGCTCATCGGCTCCACGACCTTGTTCTTTGCCTCAATGTCGCTGGGGATGCTTCCGAAAGGAGCAGCCGAAGCGTCGGCATAGAACGCATTGGTGAATGCGCCCTTGCCCATAACGCGGCCGGCAATAGCGCCCACATCGGTGCTGCCGGTCACGGTGCCAAGGTTGTAAACATTCTTGACTGCGTTGTAGTCCTCCACATCGGGATCCTTCGGCACGCCGTAGCTGTTGTTCTTAAAGTGGCTGTATTTGCCGGTCCACAGATAGGAGCCGCCAAAGATGCCACCCACATACTGACCGCCGGTGACATCAGCCGTATTGTAGCCGTTCCAAATGATGCCGGACCAAAGCTGGCCGACAAGGCCGCCCACATATTCGCCGGTGGCCTTGACATTGCCCTCGTTGGCGCAGGAGATCACATCGGAGTCCTGATAATGCCAGCCGTCATCGCCGGAGAGAACACCGGCAATGCCGCCCACATAGCCCACGCCAGACACAACGCCCTGGTTCAGGCAGCGGATGATCATGGCGTTCTCGCCGAGATAACCCACAATACCGCCCGCATAGCTATACTTGTATCCATCGCTGGTGGTAGCGCCGGTGATGGCGCCGATGTTGGTGCAGTCGGAAACGCTGCCATTCTGGCGGATGTAACCGGCAATGCCGCCCACGCGGGACTTACCGGTGATGTCGCCCAGGTTGTGGCAGTTCTTGATGGTCACGCTGCCCCAGGTGCTCATGCCGCCCAAGACGCCGCCCACATACTGCACGCCCGGTGCATTGATGTCCATATCCACGGTAATGTCATGGAAATAGGCACTGCCGTCCGGCACAATGGCGCAGACACCGGCTACATTGTAAGCGGATTTACTGGTATTCGCCGTGATGCTGCCGGAAAGGGTAAAGTTACCAATGTCGATCTTGCTGCCGTCTCTGACGCTTACAGCGCCAAACAGGCCCATATTGGCAACATTGTCGCCTCCGGGTAGAGCGTCAGCCTGGAGAATGAAATTGGAAATGGTCCAGCCCGCGCCATCGAAAGCACCGATAAAGGGTTTGCTGTAGGAGCCGATGGGCGTCCAGTCCGTGCAGGCGCCGGTCATATCAATGTCGTTAGCCAGGCGACCCTTGATCGTATTCTGTCCTGCGTTCACTGTGTTGCGGAACCAAAGCAGCTCATCGGCGTTGTGGATGAGGTAATAGCCATCCTTGTCCTGCGTGGGCAGGGCCAGCTCGCCATATTCCTGGCCGCAAGCTTTGCACTGGGCCTTCTTCACAGCCGTGGCGGTGCCGCCGGAGTGTTTATCCAGGTCATAAGAGCTGCCGCAGACCGTGCACTCATGCCAGTGATTATTCGCATCCGTCTTCCAGCCATTATTGGTATGCGCCGTCTCGTCCACTCGGACATTGCAGTTGGCGCAGACATGCCAGTGAGCATCGCCGTCGCTGGCCCACTTGGCAGAATTCACTTCATGCGTACCGGCGGGGAGAATATCCGTCATGGTATCGCTGGCGGCCAGGCCGTTGATGGTGCCGGTGGCGGTGTAGGTGACGGTGCGCTCCTGGGTGCAGTCGGTCCGGGCTACGTCACGCTTGACGGTGAGAGCCTGGGTCAGGGGACTGCCGCACTCGGTGCACGTCACGGAGGCGGTGCAGGCATCATACACGCCGGTTTCGGAGTTGAGATGCCAGTTGTAGGAGATGTCAGCACCGTAATCGTGGGCCTTTGCCTGCTGCCAGGTGAACACGGGGGCGGGACAGCTGCTCTGGAAATTATCGCCCAGCTTGTCGGCCAGGGTGGCGAATTCCACCTGGGGGATGGCGGTGAATACGGGCTCGGTGTAGGTGATGTTGTCGTCGTTCTTGACGGCACCGATCCCGCTATTGCCGGAGGCTTCATTGTAATAGCAGTTGGTGATGGCAATGTCGGCCTTGTTCCAACCGTAGTTCATGTTGGCAATGATCTCACCCTTTGCGGCGTCCGTGCCGGTGGCACTGATGGCGCCGTAGTTATAGCAGTTGTTCATGGTGAGGAGATTGCCGGAGGAGTTCATATACAGGGTGCCCACAATGCCACCGGCGGCGGTGACACCTGTGATGCTGCCCATGTTGTAGCAGTCCTTGATATAGCCCGTCGCGCCGGGAGTGGCCTCGCCAATGATACCGGCGGCGGAACCGGCGGAGACGAGCTCACCGAAGTTGGCGCACTCGCTGACGGCGATGTTGGTGGTGTTGCCGTTGCTGCGGGTCTGGTCCACGATGCCGACCACCGAGGCCTTTTCACCGGTGCTCACCAGTTTGCCGTTGTTCACGCAGCAGGTCACATTCAGCGCACGGGAACCAATGCCGTAGACGTTGCCATTGCCGGTGATATTGCCGTTGTTGACGCAATTCTCAAAGGTACACATGCTGGCCTTGCTGCCGATGCCGGCCACAAATCTGGCGTTGCCCGCGTCAATGTCCAAATTGGACGTGACATTTTTATAGGTGCTGGCCTCTCCAACGCCGCTGAACCAATCAGTCCAGCTGCTGTCTGCCTTGACCTTGCCATCCACGGTCAGGTCGTGGATGCTGCCGCCGGAGGTGACCAGGACGCCCCAGCCAAAGTCCGGGGAGACCTTGGCGGGCTTCTTCACGGTAATATCCACGTTGTAGATCTTGTGGTTGTTGCCATCGAAGTCGCCGGTCCATCTGTAATAGCCCCAGGACTGGTACTGACCGTAGGTCCCATCCACGGCGGAGCCGATGGGGATGTAGGTATCGTTGATGGGGGTCATGTCGATGTCGGCCATGAGGCGGAGATTGAAGTTCTTCTCCGGCCGGCCGCCGATCTTGTCGGTGCAGACGGTGTTATTCACCAGGTCGGCAAACTCCTTGAGGTCGGCGGCGGTATAAATTTGGTAGTAACCGTCTGCGGCCTGGGTCAGGTTCGTCTCATTGGTGAACTTCAGCTTGATATAGCAGCTCTTGAGATAGCCGCCAATGGTGGTCCTGAAATCGAAGTAAACGAGCTTACCGGTTTCGGAGCTACGTTCCTTTTCAATCAGCCAGGTGCCGTCCGCCTGCTGGGTGATACGCGCACCGGTCTTGCTGTAGGAATAGTCGCGGGTAGCGGTGATCACATAGGGATACTCCTTGCCCATCCAGGTGAAGGAGGTCTTGTCAATCTCGGTCGTCACGGTGAGAGACTGATTGATGGGGATATACAGCTCCGTGGGTATTTCGCTGGTCGACTTGGCGGAGATAGTCTCACCGCCTCTCTTGACCGTGATGGTGGGCAGCTCGCTGCGATCCACCTGCACGTCAATGGACATGGAGCCCTTGATGGCTTCACCCTTGGCGTTGGTGCCCTGGGCCGTGATGGTGGACGTGCCAAGGCCGGTGACGGTGACCAGGCCGGTATTTGCGTCCACCTTGAGTACGTCTTCATTGCTGGAGGACCAGGTGATGTCCTTGACAACGGAGAGGGCGTTGGAGGTCGTCGCCTTCATCTGCTCGGTGGGAGCCTCGGTGTCGGTGCTGTGCAGATAGAAGGTCTTGTAGCCCTTGTCCGCCGAGGTCTTTATCTTGAGTCCTGTGGCCACGGGGCCCGCAAGGGTCAGCTCAAGACTAGCCGTCAGGTCGCCGCAATAGGCGGTGAGGGTGGCGGTGCCCAGACCCTTGGGGGTGATCCTGCAGAAGTTCTTGCCATTGTTCACCTTGTTCTCCACTGTGGCCACGCTCTCGTCGCTGATCTTCCAGGTGACGGTGGTGTCAGCGCCTTCCTCCGCCTCGAACTCAGCGCGGATAGAGGAGGAATAGCTGCCGCTGATGGAATAAAGCGTCAGCGTAAACTCTTTGCCTGTAAGTTCATCGTTGGTGGTAGTCTGCATCAGCTTGAGGCTGGTGACCTTGGGCTGTGCGGCCACGCCGGAGACGGTGATGGTGCCGGGGGTGAAGGATACGTTGGTAATATCCGTAGTCGACTCACCATCTTCGTTTAAGAACACAGAGGAGCTATTCTCTGTAGCCGCTAATTTGACTTCGTACTTACCGTTGGGGGCCGAATCCTTCACAGCGAAGGTCAGTGAGAATATCTCACCGAGTTCTGTGTAGTTATCCAAGCGATCAAAGGTAATAGTGTTCTTGGCAGTGTTTGGTGTGACCGTAAAGTCCGGGGCGATGGCGGACGCGCCTGTATAGGTCAGCGCCGTATCATCGTATTCCAGGGCCAATACAGCTCCAGCAAGGCCAAGCGCATTGCTGGTCAGCGAAACGGGAACCGTTACTTCCTTGGTTCCGGTGCTGACATCCACGCTGGCCGAGCCCACCGCATAGGTGAGGTCGCTGTCCGCGGCGTAGGCCACTGTCCCGGTGAAGGACAGGAGCATGGCCACGACCAACAGCATGGATATCCATCGTTTTACCGTTTTCATACTTTCTCCTTTTCACTAAATTTATTTATTGCAAATGGGGTGGCAAGTCCCATATACAACCGTTATTTTGGGGCCGGGAATTTATCGATCAGCCCCGACACATACCGGCGCAGGATGATCACATCGGTGATGTTCACCTTCCCGTCGCCGTTGAGGTCCGCGGCGGCGAGCTTGTCGGCGTCAAGCGTAATGAGCCCCGACACATATCTGCGCAGGATGATCACATCGGTGATGTTGATCTTCCCGTCGCCATTGAGGTCGCCCAGGGTCACCTCGGGAGTGGGGGGCGTGGGGTCGCCTACGGTGATGGAGACGCTGACCGTGGGAGAGGCATAGGCCTTGCCCGCACCGGTTTGGCTGTTGTTCAGCGTCTCATTCTGATACATGGCGTAGAGGAAATGGACCTCCGTCTCCGTCTGCCCCTCCTTCAGTGCCTCGCCGGTGCCGCCCAGATAGGCGATCTTATTCCGGGTGGCCGGAACTACGCGGGAGGTGCCGTTGCTGTAGTGCAGTCGGACGATCATGCCCGCGGGGTCAAACAGCTCGCCCGGCTGATAGGCCGTCTTATTGGGTCCCTGCAGCAGTTCGATGCGCTCAATGGTATTGCTGAGAGACATCAGGTAGGCGGAATCGTTTTTGAAATAAATATTGCCGTATTGGTCGCAGATGGGAGAGCAAATGGCATACTGCGCCTGGCTGCCGTTGGGGGTAAAGAGCACCTTGCCGGTAAAATAGGCATTGCCCTTCAGGGTCTCCTTGGTCGTCAGCAGCGGCGCGGTGACGCCGGGCGCATCCTTCAGCACCCGCAGCTTGCCCGGGGTGTAGTTGTCAAAGAAATATACATAGGCGTAGCCGTCGTCATAGGCGGTGGTGAGCATGCCGCTGGTCTGGGGATAGCCCTGGGTGGTCACCCGATAGGCAATGGACCAGCTCTCCAGGTCGATCACCGTGATGTTGTGGCCGGAATACTGGGTAAACTGGCCCGTGCCGGACACGCCGATATAGGCCCGCCCGTTATACACCACCGGGGTCGAGGTGCTCATGGCCGTGCCGCCGGAGCCGTTTTCCAGCTTGATGCCCTTGAGGTCGGCCAGTTGATACCCGCCGTCCTTCTCCTCCACCCGCACAGAGTAGAAATATCCTCCCTTGCTGGTGAAGTAATAGCGGTCGGTCACCTTGTCATAGGCCACGGTGGAGCGCACATCGCCCACCAGGTCGTGCATGGAATCCAGCTCCACGCCGGTGCGCGGATCCAGGCACAGCAGCCCGCCCGATGGGGTGGTATATCCGCCGCCGCCATCGTCGGTGCCCACCAGCAGGAAATTCTCCTGCACATAGGCGCCCGCCCAGTAGAATCCGCCCTTCACCGGGCAGGTCCACACGGGCAGCTTGGTCTCGTCGTCCCCGCCGGGAACCTCGTCGGTGGCCGTGAGACAGACGAAGTTTGCCGTCTGCTCCTCGCTGTTCCAAAAGCCGGTGTAGAGGTAGCCGTCGTGATAGGTGATGGGACTATTGGGCTGGCCGCCCAGGGCATCCTTGTAGTACCAGAGGGATTTAAGGGTCCTGGCGTCAAAGGCCTGGATGCCGCCGCCGGCCAGACCCACAAAGATCATACCGCCGCCATAGGTAGGCGAATTGATGGCGAAGCTGGAGTTGGTCTTCATGTTGCCGGTGGCCACTACCTTGCCGCTGAGAGCATCCAGCTTGACGATGCTGCTGCCGGCATAGGAGATGACATAGTCCCAGCCGCCCTCGGTAATAAGGATAGGGCAGCCGGTGGCGCCGGAGCCGTAGCTCTCCCCCAGCTTGGTAGCCCAGCTGAGCATGGCGTTCTCGGCCTGGATCGGCGTTTTGGCGGAGACGATGCCGTTGTTGGTGTTATCGCCCCGGAAGTTGGGCCAGTCGGAGGTGACGCCGGTGCCGTAGGTGGCGGCGGGCGCTTTTTGCAGCGCTACCTGCACGGTGTAGACATCGCGGCTGACTGTGATCTTGTCCTGGCGGCCCACATAGCCCAGGCAGGTGACGGTATAGCGGTAGGTGCTGCCGGCCACCACGGGGTAAATGCCCTGGCTATCGGGCAGGATGCGCTCCCCGGTCTTGGTGTCATACACCACGGTGACGGCATTGGGCAGGGCCGCGCCGCTCTGGTCCGTGACAAGGAACTGGCCCTGGAGGGGCTGGCGCTTGGCCAGCTCGATGGTATAGGTCTGGGTAACGCGGCCGGTGGCGGCATCGCAGAGGGTGATGGTGATGGTCTCGGTGGCAAGGCCGGTGTCCAGCGCCAGGTCGCCACCGTCATAGATCTCGCCATTGACCTTAATAACAGCCTGGGGCGCGTAGGCCGTGGCGGTGATCTGGGCGGTCTTGGCGGTGCTGAGCAGATCAGCCTGGTAGCTTAGGAGCTTCCTGTCGAAGCCCTTATTTTCCTGGAGCTTGCCATCCACCAAGGGATGGATGGCCGTATCCCGGCCATCGATACGCAGGGACAGGCTTTGCAGAGACAGGCTTCGCTGAACCTGCACGGTGTAGTTTTGGACATAAGTACAGCCATTTTCCGTCAAGGACAGACTCAGGCTCAAGGTCTTTTCCTGGCCGTCGGCGGCGGCCAAACCACGAACGGCCTTGCCGCTGGCGGTGAGCGTCTTGGTATAGACGGAGGTACCGGTCTCCTGGACCTTGATAAGATTGGTCTTGTCAGACAGAGCCCAGACATAGAGCACACTCTCGGTATCGGGAAGCTGGATGGTGTACTCATGCCGCGAGGTTTGAAAGTCGGCGCTGTCCAGATAGATGCCGGAGCTCTTTGTGCTGCCGGCGCAGATCTGCAGGCCCGTCAGCCAGTCCTCCTCCCGGGGGCGTTTGGCCTTAACGGTCATATCCTCAAAAACGCTGAAGGTCTCCTTCGCGGTATAGCAGCCCTTGGTAGTCACATAGCTGTAGCCGCCGCGAGGCAGGATTTGATACACGGCCTGACCGTTGCTGTCGGACTCTGGCAAGAGGGTCTGCCCATTGCTGTCCAAAAGCTGAAGGGTGAGGTCGGTGTCGTGCAGTACGGTTACGGTTTTTGGCGCTACGCGGCCAATATTCAATGTATAAGTCCGGCTCTTGCCGTTTTCCAACGCGACCTTGATTTCTATGGTGTTGCTGCCCATAGCCAGAGACTGGGTGCAGCTTTCGCCCGGCTGCACTTTTTTGCCCTGAACGGTGACAGTGTAGTCACCCTCCAGCGTGGCAGGGGTGATAGTGACCTGGGGCGTGGCCACATTAAAGGTGTAGCGCAGCTGGTTGGGAAGAAAAGTACCCACCATCTGCTCGGCGCCGTTGGCGACGACGGACAGCGCCGTAAGGGTGGGCGCGCGCTCCAGGCAAAGAGTGCGCAGCCGGGAGAGGACATATCCCTCATAGGCAAGGCTGGCCTTCAGCGTCACCCGGCCGGCCTGTGTGCCGACAGGCAGGACACCGGTAAGGCGGGCGGCCTGGCTTGCCCAGGCAATGGGTATCTCCACCGCCCGGCCATCGGTATTGGTATAGACGGCACCGGCATTCAAAGATAGATCCCCGGCATCCGCGCCCTTGGGCAGGTAGATATAAGGGGAGGGATCCGTATCTGCCACATAATAGGTATCGCCGTCGTGGTCATAGGTCCCGGAAGCTACGCTGCCGCCGTGCAAAACGGCCTCGCCCAACCACTCCCCATCCGGCAGGCACAGGGTAGTGACCGTTTCGCCGCCGATCTGCACAACACCGGAATCTGTCAGAGTCATAGTGCCGACAGCCTGGGCATCGCTGCCGCTTTGGAGTTGGAAGCTATATGGCGTCACTTCCGGTGGCGCTGGTGGTGCTGCCGATGTCGTTTTCACCGCCGGCGGTGATAAAATTGACGAAGCCGTTGGTGATGGTATAGGTCCAGTTGCCGGGATACTCCGCCTCCAGGGCGGCCTCCAGGGCGAAGCTGGACGAGACTTTCTTGGGAACGGCCACCAAAATGGGCTTGCTGCTGGTACCCGAATCCGGGTTTTCAAGGACGCTCCAGGACATGGCGTTGCAGTTCTCGCCCCGGGCGGCGCCGTCCAGGGCGGCCTTGGCCTCCTTCAGCGTCTCGGTGGGATCATCTGCAAAGGCGATATTCTGCAGCTGCTCATTATAGACCTTGCGCAGCACATAGCGGAAGGTGCTGTACTGGCAGTAGAGCTTGTAGCCCTCGGTCTGCTTTTCCGCATCGGTGTAGGCCGCCTGGCCCATCTTGTCCAGGCCGTAGGTGCTTGTGTAATAGTCCGCAAACTCCTTGACAGCGGGCATGTCGGTGGACATCTGCACCGACTCCGTGATGGTGATACTGTAGTCCTGTCCGTTATAGCCCGCCATCTCAACGGTGATCTGCTCCATCATCGGGCAGCTGAGCAGCTCAATATAGCCCAGTCCGGAAGATGTCCCGCTGTATACTCTTCTATCGGGCCACTGGTCGTTCACATAGCTATATCTAGAGTCACCAAAGCCGCCCGTTGCCTTCCCCATGGAGAACAGCAGCGTGTCGTCGGTCTTTTCCGTGCCGCTATAAACCTTGAAGGATTCCAGCATCGTCCGCGGCGGGTTGTCCGGATCCGGTGCATCGGTCAGCTCCGGATTCCGATCTGCAACGAAGCCCTTGACCTCCACTGTGAACCAAAGCTTTGCGCCGAAGCCCTCGATCAGCGCAACGGTCTTGACGCCGCTGTTGGTCATTGCCTTATCCAGATCGGAATAACTCCAAAACAGCGAATATTTCGTCTCCTCAACGTTTACCGGCTTGTATCCGACCAAAGAAAGGGCGATCTCAGCGGGGGCAAAATTCAGAGTGAGCTGGCTGTCCTTGGCCACCGTCACCTCGATATAGTTGCAGACCATGGTGGACGTGCCGTTGGCATCCGCCTCGTCGAACGTCCATGTGACATAGTTTTTGTTCTTCAGCGCAAGGGGCGTTTCCACGCCGTCCATGGTATAGGAGGTCAGCTGATACTCGTTGTCCGGGCGGACCCAAATGCTGTAAACGCTGTTGCCGTCATCTAAATCATGGAGGAACTTGTATGCAAGGAGCGTTCCGTTCTCTCCGGCCTCCGCCGTCAAGTCATGGGCAGCCACGATGGGGCCCGTGTAGAAAACGACATTGATCTCAATATCGGAGGTGATCTCCTCGCCGGTTTTTTGGACAAACTTGGCTTGAGGGCCCCCTTTATAAAGGCGGATCTGCACCTCGCGCCCGTTCAGGTTGGGGCAGGAGCTGGTATCTACTGTACCGAAGTTGTCACCTTGGTTTACAAAATCTGAATAGTAAATCTTCAGGCCTTCAATTTCGATGTAATTCAGCGGGCATTTCTCTGCTATGGCTGTATAGTTTTCTATCCAAATCGCCTGCGTAGCAGAATACTGGATCGCCAGTCCATCGGCGGTGATGTAGTTCTTTTTATTTCTTAAATACGGCTTTTCCGTATCAGACTTATCCGTCGCCCACTCCACGTTGGAGGAGACAACGTACTTGGGCTCGCTTTCCGCCGCCAGCACGCTCATGGGCAGCAGCGACAGCGCCATGACCACTGCCAACAGCAGGGAGAGAACTCTTTTTTTCATTTCTTTTTCGTTCCTTTCTCTATATTATTTTTTATATATAAACGCCCGCAGGCGGTTGTTGTCAGTCTCCGTGCGGAGGGAATTGAGAAAGCAGGACGGGAAAGGTCTGCCGTCCTCCCCCGCCCCGGCGGCTTGAAAGTTTATCATGCTTTCCATGGAAAGCATGGAGGCAGTACTGCCTCGGCAAAAAATCACCCAGCCGCCAAAGGCAGCCGGGTGAAGCAATTTCGTGTCAGCTTCGGCCCCGGTGATGGCAGCGGCCCGGGAGCAGCGCCTTGCGTATCTGACTTAGCCGAATAAACCGGCATCACAGTGACCGTCTCGCGGGGCCTCTCACCCCATTCCGCCGCCGGGATAAACCCGGCTCACGCTGTCCCGTTATGTAGTTCGATTGCATTATAGCACAGGATATGACATATTGCGATGGAGAAAACCTCCGTCATTCGCCCCGACTTGACATCTCCTGGTGCATATCTTATATTGTTCTTAGGCGAAAGCCTAATCTCGCAGCTTTCCGGTGAGGTCCACACCCCGGTGTGGCCTCAGGCATTCATGGGCCCCGTAGGGCATTCTGACCCCCTGTACGAAGGCAGTCCCATGGAGGCCGACAGTTTTTGGCGCTGTACCGGCAGCGCGGGTGTGCGCCCTTCCGTTGAAAGCGGAAAGGACACAAATGAACGACTCAGTCGTTATCATCTACAACGGTGCGCAAGTATCGGTGCCAAAGGAGGTCGCAGACTTCCTGGAGCAGGATCGGAAGCGGGAACAGGCGCAGGAAAAGCAGGACGCAAGGCATCTGAGTAAAAGTGCGTTTGAAACGGTGCTGTCCGGCTGGGATGGTGTCAAGCGGCCCGTGGAGGATGCGGCGCTTAGGGACCTCCGGCTTGAAAATCTGCGGAGAGCCATTGCGGGGCTGGATGTGCAGGGTCAAAACCTGCTCTCTCTCCGTTACGGCGAGGAGCTGACCATGGAGGAGATCGGCCAGATCTACGGCATCTCCAAAATGGCGGTATCAAAGCGGCTGAAAAAACTGCACCAAAAGTTGGAGGGTTCTGTCTTATGACAGGGCCCTCTGACTTTTTTGGTTTACAAATCCGCTCTGAGTGTCCTATAAGGTGAGGGACTATGGCTGGTGGCCGCAGCTGAAAATGTCCCATCTTACAGACAAGGAGTGATCTCTATGGACCCATTCACCCAGAGCCGGGAACTTCTGTACTTCCTGTCCGCACGCACCGGGCAGGAAGCCATTCGCTACATTCGGGAGGAAATGCGGCAGGCTGCCCCGGGCCGCATCCCCACTGCATGGGAGCTGCGCAGCTACTTTCAGTTCCCAGATCGTCCAACGGCCCTGACGGCATGGCAGCAAATCCTCGCCGTGGACAAGCTGCTGGAGTATGCGGAAATCAACCTCCGCACCCTGTGCGACCTGCTCCGCTATCGGCAGCTCAAGGAATTCGGCGTCGTCCATTCCGTGGACGAATTCACCGCGCTGTGCCATCCCCATGCAAAGGAGAGTGAAGAATGAAGCGTTCTCATTACACAAGCTATGACCAACTGCCCCTGTTTCTCAATGCAGAACTGGTGGCTAAGACGCTGGGCATTGCGCCCTCCAGCGCCTATGAGCTGATGCACGAAAAGAACTTCCCAACTCTGCGCATCGGCAGCCGCATGGTGGTGCCGAAAGACAAATTTATCGAGTGGGTGGTGCAGCATACGAAAGGCGGTGGCAGCGAGTGAGCAAATCCAGGCCGCCTATGGGCTGGGAGCGGGCGAAGAATTGTTTCCCCGTGCCCAATGAGCTGCTGCAACTCGGCCTGCCCGCCGGTGCTGTCGCCGTGTATGTTTACCTGCTGTGCCACGCCGACCGCCGAACAAATCAGTGCCATCCCAGCGAAGCGACTATGGCAAAAGTCCTGCATCTCTCCCGCAATACCGTAGCCAAGCATGTGCGCCTGCTGGAGGAATACGGGCTCATCATCACGGAGCGGACGCAGGTGCAGATGAAAAATGGCATTCGAAAAAACGGAAACCTGCGGTATACCATCGTCCCTATACACGATGTCTTGGAGCAGCGTTACCAGCGACAAATGGCCGAGCTGGAGCGTCAGCAAGTGCAGCAGAAGCTGGCGGCACAGGTCGCAGAAGCCCCGTGTTCGCCCTCGTGAGCCGCTGTGTGGCCTCCTTCCGGGCGGGGCAGCGTCCCTGTCCAGGAAAGGGTTTTCGGGCGGTTTTCGAGGACATTTTCGGCTCTGCGGAGGACGAAAGTAGAAGCAGGATAAAGGGCTGGCGTCGTTACCGCCGTCCTGCCCGGACACATCTGCCCGCAGAGCGGACAGTTTGCGGAGGTTTTCAGCGGAGTCGAGGGTGGCGCCTATTATGCAAGATTTTACGAGGGATGGCGTCTTAGTCCCCATAACGAGAGCGTTTGCGGGATTTTTGATGCGCCTTACTAAGTTTGGGAGGAACTATGAGCGAAAACAAAGATAGATTGAATTTTCGCATGAAGCCGGAAACGGCGGAAAAATTAGAACACTGGTACAAGGCAAACCACTGTCGCAGCAAGAACGAGTTCGTGGAGAAAGCCGTGAACTTCTACGCGGATTCTCTGGCAGCGGAGAGCAGCACCACGCTGCCGCTGGCCATACAGGCCGCCATCGACGGTCGGCTGAAGCTGCTGGAGGATCGTATGGCAGCCATTCTCTACAAGCAGGCGGTGGAGATGGACATGGCCATTTCTATCCTGCTGCAAAGCGTCAATGTGGACGAATCTGTGCTGCGGCAGGAGCGGGCCAAGAGCATTGCGGCGGTCAAGCGCACCCACGGTCGTCTGCGGATGGAGCAAAAGCTTCATGAGCTGGAGAACGAGGAATGGCAAGGCTGATCGTCAAAAGCCCCTACATCAAGTGCGGCGGTGAGCAAAACGCCAGCGGATATCTGCAATACATCGCCACCCGTGAGCGGGTAGAGATCGTGCCGGATGACCGTCCACCTACACGCAAGCAGGAGCAACTCATCCAAAAGCTGGTGAAAGATTTCCCCGACACGAAAGAGTTGTTAGAGTACGATGACTACAAAAATGCTCCTACAAAGGCCAACGCCTCGTCTTTCATCACGCTGGCGCTGGAGCAAAACTGGAGCCATGTGCAGTCCACCGAGGGTTACGCCAAGTACATCGCCACCCGGCCCAGAGCCGAGCGGCTGGGCAGCCACGGCCTGTTCGGCGACACAGATCCTGTGTCACTGAACACAGCCATGGGCGAACTGAGCCATTACACCGGCAATGTGTGGACGCACATCATCTCCCTGAAGCGGGAGGATGCAGCACGCCTGGGCTACGACAATGCGGCGGCATGGCGGACACTTCTGCGGGCGCACCGCAATGACATCGCTACTGCTATGAACATCCCTCCGGGGGACTTCCGCTGGTACGCCGCCTTCCACAACGAGGGTAATCACCCGCACATCCACATGATGGCGTGGTCAGCGAAGCCGGGACAGGCGTACTTGGACAGGAATGGTATCAAGGAAATCAAATCCGTACTGACCAACGAAATCTTCCAGCAGGAGTTGCTGCATCTCTACGAAACGAAAAGTACCGCCCGCGACGAGCTGGTACAGCAAACACAGCAAGCCATGCTGGAGCTGGCCCAGCGTATGCGGGACAGGCTCTGCATCTGTCCGGATGCAGAGAGAGGGCTTTGGGACTTGTCGCAGAAGATGAATGATGTGCAGGGAAAGAAAGTCTACGGCTACCTGCCCAAACCCATGAAACAACTTGTGGACGCAGTGGTCGATGCCATGACGGAGCTACCCGTGGTCAACGAGTGCTACCAAAAATGGTGGGAGCTGCAATGCCGGCTCAACAACTACTATTCCGAGCAGCAGCGGCAGCGTCCACCGCTGTCACAGCAAAAGGAATTTCGGCAAATCAAGAACGCGGTCATCCGTGAGGCAGAGCATATTCGCCAGGGCCGTATGTCCTTCGAGGACACGGCAATGCAGCAGGAGGATGAGCAACTGGATGACCGCACGATGTCCTATGACTGTTGGGAGCTGCGGAAAATCATTGCTGACGAAAACATGCCCCTGGAGGAACGGGACCGTGCTGCTGCGGAGCTGGAGCAGATCGCCCGCCAAGGCGACCCTCACGCGCAATACCTTATGGGACTGCTGTTCCGTGATGATGGATTGCTGGTACCGGATGCAGAGCAAGCAAAACGCTGGCTGGAGTTGTCGGCGCAGGAGTTACCAGACGCCCAATATGCCTTGGGGAAGCTGTACCTCTCGGATGATCCTGATATCCACGATCCAGCGAAAGGTCTCTACTGGCTGCAGCAGGCGGCAAACGGTGGTCACGAGTACGCCGCCTACCGTTTAGTCAAGGAGTATTTAGCCGGAGAAAACATTTCCAGGGATACCGTAAAAGCGGCGGCGTACTTGGAGCAGGCAGCGGAGCAGGCCAATCCCTATGCGCAGTATCTGCTGGGGAAGCTCTGCCTCATGGGTGAGGGCGTTCCCAGGAATGAAAATGAAGCACAACATTGGTTTTCCGTAGCGGCGCAGAACGGCCACGCCTACGCTGGATATTTCCTCGACCGCATGGAGCAGGAGAAGGACCTGCCGCCACCCAACATCCTACTCTCTGCCACACGCCTACTTCACCACATGGGCAACATTTTCCGAGATAATGCACCGCACCCCGCCGTGCCCGCAGGTATCCACATCGACCGCAAGCGCCTACAGCGCTTGCGCGAAAAGAAGATGGCCCTGGGCCACAAATGGAACGACCATGAGGAACAGCAGAGTCACAACATGAGATGGTTATAACCGTCCATATTCTGCGCTGCTGTAGACAATAAAAAGGTCTTTCAAAGAACGGCAACATCTTCGGCTTGTTATAGGAGCATAATTAAGTGGAAGCAATATTGCTATACAGACATCATCTGTGGTAAAATATCACTAAACAAGGACGGAGGAGGCTGCAGCGATGGATCCAGATATGATGAAAAATGCTGCGCTATCCAAGGATAGCATCGAGGATGTCAACGCAATGAAAGAGCGTTCTTGGGAATGCGGTCTCCCGCCATATCTCCAGCACGATTTGGATGCCTATAAAGATGGGCTAAAAAACGGATCCACGATTTTAGACTGCCTGTGGGGCGAGCTATACGGAAGTATCAACGCCGCAGAGATCGATGACGGCGCAATTACACCGGCACAGGCAGATTATCTGCGGCAAAAGTATTTGTGGAGGTGATAAAAATTGCCAGACTTTACAAACTGCAGGCGATTATATGACCGGGTATATAATGGAGCCAACGGCAAGAAAATTGCGATAGAATATGAGGGCGAACCGTATATGCTGAAGTTCCCTCCCTCTGGAGAGAACAAGCAGACGGAACTCTCTTATACCAACAGCTGCATCAGTGAGCATATTGCCAGCACCACATTCAACATGGTAGGTATTCCTGCGCAGAAGACGATCCTCGGGACCTTCGAGGTCGGAGGAAAAAGTAAAATCGTCTGCGCCTGCAAAGATTTCACCGCGGACGGAAGTCGATTGTTCGATTTCTGCTCCATCAAGAATACAGTCATAGACTCCGAACACGGCGGTGCCGGTACGGAATTGAGTGATATTCTGGATACCATTGAAAAGCAGTGTTACATTGACCCGGCTATACTACTGAAGCATTTTTGGGATGTGTTCGTAATTGATGCCTTTCTGGGTAACTTTGACCGCCACAACGGAAACTGGGGCTTCCTGTACCATGATGAAACAAAATCTGCTACACTGGCACCTGTTTTTGACTGCGGAAGCTGTCTTCTGCCGCAAGCCGATGAACGCATCATGAACACCGTGCTCAACAATGGCGACGAATTGAACGCGAGAATATTCCGTTTCCCAACATCGGCAATTAAGCTCAATGGCAGAAAAATCAACTACTATGATTTTCTGCAGGCAGCAGAAAATCAAGACTGTAATGATGCTGTCATGCGGATGGCTCCAAGGATCAATATGGACGAGATATGTGCTTTCATCGAGAAAGTGCCTTTCTTAGATGCAACACAAAGAAGGTTTTATCAAGTGTATCTTGCTGCTCGGAACCAACGAATTATTGAACCCGCGTACACGCATCTCTTGGAGCTGCAAAGTCTATCCCCGACACTTAAAATGTAACGTATACAAACACACGGATGCCAGTTCAAAACTGCCGCAACCAATGCTGTGAGGCCCTGCTCAATTGAGCAGGGCCTCCTTTTTCAAAAAAGTAGTAGCTATTTGGGTAGCTTTGTGGTATGTATGTTGGCTAACAAAAGCAAAGGAGTTGATTCCATGTCCAAGAAACGCGCCAACGGCGAGGGCAACATCCGCAAGCGCAAAGATGGCCGGTGGGAGGGCCGCTACACCGCTGGCTATAACCCGGAGACCGGCAAGCGCATCATCAAAAATGTCCTGGGCAAGACCCAAGCGGAGTGTAAGGCGAAGCTGGCCGCCGCCATGGAGGCCACCAAAGGCGTCGATGTCAGCCGCGCCGACGAATACACCGTGGCCACATGGCTGCGGAGCTGGTACGACATCTACGCCAAGCCAAATGTCCGTGTCGCCACGGCGGACCGCTACCACCTAATGATCGAGCAGTACGCCATCCCTCGCATCGGCAGCATCAAGCTCACGAAGCTGACCGCCCACGACCTGCAAAAACTCTACAAAGAGCTGATGGAAAGTGGCCGCACCAACCGCAAGAGCGGACACGGCAATCCGGGTCTCAGCAGCACCACTGTACGCAGCCTGCACTTGATGCTCCACAACGCACTGAACCGTTCCGTGAAGGAGCGCTTGATCCTCCGCAACCCCACTGAGGACTGCATCGCGCCGAAAGTACAGAAATTCGAGATGCAGATCCTCCAGCCGGAACACATCAAGACCTACCTCGACGCCGCAGAAAAACGGGGGCTGCTGCCCATGTTCTATCTGGAACTGGTCAGTGGACTGCGCAAGGGCGAGCTGACCGCTCTCCTGTGGAGTGACCTCGACATCACCAACAAAACCATCTCCGTCAGCAAGCAGTATGTCAAAAATCCCAACGGCGAACTGACCTTGTCCCGTCCTAAGACAGAAACATCGGTCAGAAAAGTCAGCATTCCACATGAGGCTGTTGACCTGCTGATTGCCGAACATAAAAAGCACCCCGACAACCCATATATGTTCCCATCACCCATCACAAGAGAGATGTATCACCCCGATTCCATCGTAAACCTGCACAAGAAAATTCTGAAAGATGCCGGGCTGCCGCACATACGCTTCCACGATCTCAGGCACACATTTGCCACACTGGCTTTACAAAACGGCGTGGACGTGAAAACTGTCAGCAGTATGCTGGGGCACTACGATGCGGGGTTCACTCTCCGCACCTACACCCACGCCACCCGTCAAAAGCAGGACGAAGCCGCACAGACCATGGGCAGCTTCATGGCACAGGTGATGTGAGCTGATCAATCTGCACCACAATAACAAACTAGAGCTCC
>UMHM01082509.1_pt1 | contig 19170 bp, 17 predicted proteins | sample 1965501 | NCBI WGS metagenome assembly UMHM01 (sample SAMEA4836095, study PRJEB28245) | human gut metagenome | biome: gut microbiome; material: fecal sample | place: Denmark | collected 2008
TTAGGCATATGCATTACACACTTTAATCACAAAACGCATCAATGCATATAGATCCTTGTAACTCTCTTTTTCAATACGAACTGTACAATCATCCATCTTTTCTACATTGTCCATACGAGATACAAAATCTGCATTACGACTATGATGGAACGTAATTTCCATTGTATGATTTGAAATTAAGCTTGGCTTATCTTCATTTTTCAAAGCTTCTTGAATACCTGTAGTATATCTATTCTTTAACTCATTAAAGCTGCAACATAAGGCAACCTGATTATTCAATGTCTTCTTTGTTTCCACAAATACACAGCCAAGTTCTTCTTCTACCTGCTTGCCATATTCACTATCACCACTTGCCAATATAACAGGAACACCATATTCATTTGCCAATAACTTGTTAATACCACTTTCTCCAAGCTCTTTTCCATCGACAACAATTTTTCTTACCATCGTACCCCAAATTGTATGAGCCATTACACCAGGTGAATTACAACGTGAGTGATAACCAATAAATAGAGCGCCATCAAAGGAATCATCTATCCCTTCCATCATTCCAAATTCCTTATACGCTCCATTTCCTGATACAAATGCAGCTCTTGGATCCAATTTAGAAGGAAGAATATTATCCATATTGCCATGTCCATCATTTACTAGAACTTCTTCAACACCATTTTGAAATAATAGATCAATTACAAGATTGACCTCATTCATCATATTTATACAGTATTCTGTATATAAATAACCATTTTTTGCCGTATAAGCCGGATTACTATTTCCCCAAATACCTTCAATATCGGCTGAAATATATACTTTTTTCATATTAAAACACCTCTACTGAACGATCTAAAATACCATTCATTTTCGCAATTGCAATTCCATAATTTGTGAATGGAACATGTTGTTTCTTGCATTCCTTAACTCTAGACTGCACTTCTTTTTCATTCAACATACAAGCTCCACAATGAATCACAACACTATATTTTGATAGATCTTCTTTAAATCCTTGACCAGAAGTGAATTCAAAAGAAACATTCTTTTTTGTATAATTTAAAATCCATTTAGGAAGCTTATCCGTACCAATATCTCCACATTGTCTATGATGTGTACACCCTTCACTAATCAATACACAATCTCCATCTTGAAGATGATCTAGTTGATTGGCCCCTTCAAGAACTGTAGCTAAACTTCCTTTTAAACGTGCCATAAGAATGGAAAAAGAAGTTAAGTGTATAGGTTTATCCACAATCTGACTTACCTTATTAAAAGCCTGCGAATCCGTAATTACCAATTTTGGATTTACTTTCTTTAAAGTTTCTTCTAACTCTTCAACCTGGCAAGTAACACCAATCGCATGATGATCCAGGATATCTCTTAACACTAGCTGCTGAGGCAAAATCAATCTTCCCTTAGGTGCAGACTGATCAATCGGTATAACTAAAACTACCACATCATTGGGTTCAATTAAGTCTCCAATAATTTTTTTTTCTTCCTGTTTCTTAGCCACACTTGCCAACAATTCTTTTAATTCATTGACATTTGTTTTTTTTACTGCGCTCACATAGATTTCATTTACAGATAATTCTTTCTTTTCTTTAATCAAATCTGACTTATTGTAAACAATAAAATAAGGAAGCTTATTTTCTTTAAACGTTGATATCAAATCTTGATCCACTTTTTGTAAACCAATTGAAGCATCCACAACTAATACAGCCATATCAATTGTCTTTAAAACTTCTAATGTTCTTTTGATTCTTAATTCACCTAATATACCTTCATCATCCATACCAGGTGTATCCACAATTACAACAGGACCAATCGGAAGAATCTCCATTGATTTTTTTACAGGATCTGTTGTTGTTCCTTTTATATCAGAAACCAACGACATATCTTGATTCGTAATGGCGTTAACTACACTTGATTTCCCGGCATTTCTTAATCCAAAAAAACCAATATGTGTTCGATTTGCACTTACTGTACTATTTAAATCAGACATAATTAGAACCTGAAATCTCTACGATTACTTGATTTGATCGCATCCACATTTTCACGTGCAATCTGTTGTGCTTTCGCATTTGGAATCTTATTTAATTCCTTTTCAATCAAATCAAATCCAATTTTCTTTGTTTTCTCACTTGCGTAGTCTACTAAATATTCACATAAAGTCATTAATGCGTTTGGATGACAACAATTTTGGATTTGTCCTGTCTTACACAAAGACATAAAGCGATCTCCTGTTCTTCCTTCGCGATAACATGCTGTACAGAAAGAAGGAATATAGCCTAGCTGCATTAACCAGTTTACAACTTCATCTAACGTCCTTTGATCCGATACATCAAACTGTTCAGAATCATGAGGACGTTCTTCTTCTGTATATCCACCTACTGAAGTACGGCTTGCTCCACTAATTTGAGAAACTCCTAAATGAAGCATTTTTTCACGAACTTCTTGAGATTCACGAGTTGAAATAATCATTCCTGTATATGGAACCGCAATACGAATACATGCTGCAATCTTTTCAAAAATTTCATCATCTAAACTGTTGTCAAAAGCATCTGGATCAATATCATCGGCACGTTTTACACGAGGAACACTAATTGTGTGGGGACCTACACCATGAACAGCTTCTAAGTGTTCAGCATGCATCATCAATCCGGCAAATTCATATTGATAACCTTCAAGGCCAAATAATACACCTAATCCAACATCGTCAATTCCACCTTCCATGGCTCTATCCATGGCTTCAGTGTGATAGTCATAATCATGTTTAGGCCCTGTTGGATGCAACTCTAAATAACTTTTTTTATTATAAGTTTCTTGGAATAAAATATAAGTTCCAATTCCAGCTTCTTTTAGCTTACGATAGTTTTCAACCGTTGTAGCCGCAATATTTACATTGACACGACGAATTGCTCCATTCTTATGTTGAATAGAATAGATTGTTTTGATAGATTCTAGAATATATTCAATTGGATTGTGAACAGGGTCTTCCCCAGCTTCAATAGCCAAACGCTTATGTCCCATATCCTGTAATGCGATAACTTCATCACGAATCTGGTCTTGTGTTAACTTAATACGCTTAATGTGCTTATTCTTTAAGTGATATGGACAATATACACATCCATTCACACAATAATCCGATAAATAAAGTGGTGCAAACATTACAATACGATTTCCATAAAATGCTTGTTTGATTTCATTCGCAAGTTTATACATTTCCTCTACTTTTTCAGGAATATCACAAGCTAATAACACACTTGCTTCACGATGAGTTAAACCTTCACAATGAACACCATGTTCTGTTTTTTGTGGACGAGCCTTATTTAAAATAGCATCAATCAATTCTACATTGTGTTTGTTTTTCTCGGCATACTCAATTGTAGATAAAATTTCCTCATGATTAATAAATTCTTCTGCCTTTAATGATTTTGGATTATAAATACTCATTTTGTCTCCTCTTTCTATTTCTTTATATCTCCACGATTGGTTACAATTTCATAACCTATCGAATGCATACGATTAGATAAACAATGCTTACATTCTGCACTTTCTTCACCTGTACAAATCTTATTGTCATATAAAGCATATTTTTTTCTTACACATACAGGTGATAAATTAGGCATCACAACATTTGCTCCTGCAAGAATCCCTTTTTCTCTACCATTTGGATCAATAGTTCCTAAAGCCGTTGTAGCCGGAAGTAATATATTTGGTTGAATCAAACGAATCAATGATAATAGAAACAATGTTTGATTCAAGGTTCCACTTGTCATATCTCTAAATGGCGTATCCTTTTGTGAAATAAATGGACCTATTCCACACATATCTGGTTTGAAGCTCTCAATAAACTTCAAGTCCATAGCCAAGGTTTCACTTGTCTGATAAGGTGAGCCAACCATAAAACCACATCCCACTTGATAACCAATATCCTTTAAATCTCTTAAGCACTGTATTCGATGCTCAAAAGACATATTTTTTGGATGAAGCTTTTCATAATGCTCCTTACTCGCTGTTTCATGACGTAATAAATAACGATCTGCACCTGCATCAAACCAAGCCTGATATGTATCTTTGTTTTCTTCTCCTAAGGATAGTGTAATGGCACAATCTGGATATAAGGCATGTATCTTTTGTACAATGGATGTGACAAAATCCTTTTTATAGATACCTTCTCCTCCTTGTAGAACAAATGTTCGAAACCCTAGTTCATATCCTTCTTTACAACAATTCAAGATATCTTCTTCATCTAATATATATCGGTCGCAATTGGAATTTGATTGTCGAATACCACAATAAAAGCAGTCATTTCGACAATAATTTCCAACCTCAATAAGTCCACGAACATAAACTGAATTACCATATATGGATGTAGCAATCTTTTTAGCTTTATTGGCGACATATATACGTAAAGCTTCATTTTCCGATTCAATTAAAAATTTATATTCAGACAAACTTAACGAATGCTCCTTTTCAAGCTTATCCACTAACTTGTAGGCCTCAATCATGACTAATCACATTCGAATATGCGGTTTTAACACTAATTCCCTGAATATTTCCCAATTTACCTGCTAAAGCAGCAATGGTATTTTGTGGGGCATCTAACGCAATTGAAATTACGCTTATATGTTTCTGTTTATAAGGAATTCCCATTCTTCCAATAATGTATTCACTATATTCATGCAAAATTTCATTCAATAGATTCACTGCATTTGTATCTTCTACAATAATTCCCATTACGGCAACACGTGTTTCCATATTCATCTCCTTCTAAAAGAAAAAAGCTATACTCCGCACAAAAAGAGCATAGCTATAGTTCTACTTACAAAAACTTATAAGCACCTTTCACGCAGAATCCTCTTAATGTTGGGAGCAATTTCTTTATCTTCTATATAATACACTAAAATGTGATAGATTTCACAAATAATAGTTAGCTTAAATTAATTTAATATCCAACGTCCTCATTTCTTGATATAATTATAAAAAGGAGTTCCTATATGAAAGATAACTATTATCAAGAAAAAAATTTCATTAAGAACTATATTGTCGCTGTTACCACTTTCATTTTGACTCTGATTATGGGAATTGTGATCTTCTTTAATGGTGTTTCTATTGCCGTTCAAAAGAATTCTAAGGAAACATTAATTACAAATGTTGCAAGACAAAGTGAGCATTTAAATAAAATTCTTAAGCTCAATTATTCTTACTTAAATGCACTCGCAGAAAATCTATCAAAATCTGAAGATTTATTTTCAAAAAACAATTTGCATACAATAAAATCCTTAATGAATAATACGGATTTGGATCGAACGGCCATTATCAATACTAACGGGGATGTTTTATATGACAATGAAGTCGTAAAAAATGTGGCCCATCGCCGCTATTTTAAAGAAGTTATGGAAGGAAAACAATCTCTTTCAGACCCTTTAGAAAGTAGCGTAGACCAACAAACCCGTGTTATCTTATGCGTACCCATTTATAAAGACAATCAAGTTGTTGGTGCTGTTGGTGGCTCTTATAATGTAACAAAACTTGGAAATATGTTATTTGGTGATTTATTTGATGGCAAAGGTAAAAGCTTCATTGTTGATCAAGATGGAAACTTAATCACAAAAGACAAAGAATATACAAAGAAACACAATATCAAGGTTATAGATAATTTATTTGATGTTTGTAAACAAAAGAAAGTCAAACAAGACTTTAAAAAACAAAAATCCAATTTAGTTTTAATTAAAACCAATAATAAGTCTTTATATTTAGCCTATTCCCCATTAAAAATCAATGACTGGATGGTCGGCTATGTTGTTGACGTTCATACTGCTCAAGAATCCTATACATTTATTGCTCAATATGAAACATTATTGGCATCCTTTTTGGGATTCATTGTCTTAAGCCTAATTGCTTATTTAGCATATTCAAATTCGAAAGAAAATAAATACTTAATTCAGCTTTCTCAAATAGATCCATTAACTTCTGTCTACAACAAGGAGACAACACAAGCTTTCATTGAACAAAAATTAAAAAATAAAGAATCCGCAGTCTTCTTGATTCTTGATGTAGATGCCTTTAAAGCCGTAAATGATAATTATGGTCATGCGGTAGGTGATAAAGTTTTAGCTCAGTTAGGAAAACTCTTTAAGAATCATTTTAGACAAACAGATATTGTTGGACGAATCGGTGGAGATGAATTCATTATTCTAATTCAAGATGAAAATATTGCCGAGTCTAGAATCCGGTCTTTACTTGAAAAAGTAAATGAATTAAAGATTGAAGAATTACAAGGCTTTACCCTTTCTATTAGTATCGGAATTGCCTTTGCCCCTAGCCATGGTACAACTTTCATAGAATTGTATCGACATACCGATCATGCTCTATATCAAACAAAGCGCAGTGGCAAAAACAACTATAAAATATATGAAAACGACGAGAACTAAATCTCGTCGTTTCTTATACATTCGTATAATTAAAACTATTTAAATCAACTGGCTTATCCTTGATATAATTCTTGATTTCTAAACCTTCAATTTTTGCTGGACGAACGACAATTTCATTTTTAACTACATCTTCTTTAACCAGTTTCAATTGTTTCATCTGTGCAAATAAATTTTGTAAGATATCCATTTTTTTAGGAATTCCCTTATATACATATTCAATTGCGCCATCATTTAATGCCTGACTTCTAGAAATATACTTCTTACCATTTTTTTCTGCATTATATTGGATATAGAACCAGAAGCGTAACATCTCTAAGTTCTCACCTTTTGTATTCTTTAAGAACACTTCTTTCCATGATGAATTTACCACTTCTTCTGTTTTTACAGTTGGCTTTTTTTCTTTTAATAATTTTTCACTTGGCTTATCAATGATACTTTTATTCATCAATTCTTCCATTTCTACATCTGTAAATTTAATGACATAAATTTTTCTTCCATTCATTTCACTATCACGGACCAAGCGAATACTTTTTAATTTACGAATCAACATATCCATAGAAGGTCTTTCTGTACTTTCATCCAACAAACGGAATACATACTGATTGGCTTGTGCACAAGTTAATTCATTTTCATAAACCCAGTCGTGCGTTTCTGCATATGGGTTTTTTACGGCCATAAATCTAGCGTAACAAAATAATCTTAAGGAAAGGGCTGCTGCACCATTCTCATTACTATTTACGTTTTTAATAAAACGTTCTCTATTTTTCATCAACATTTCAGTATTCATTTAAATCTCTCCTTGAAAAAAATCAGAACGTGATAAATTATATCATTATTTATTACTATTTTTCAAAAAAAATTAGACTTCACAAATGTGAAGCCTATATTTTCTTATTTTACTTCTTTTGATAGTTCAATGAATTCTTCAATTCTTGATTTTGCGGTTTCCAATGCTGAAATCCAGAAAGCTTCATCTGTCAAATCAATATCCAGTACTTTTGCGGTATCTTCAACAGTTGCTACAGTTGTTGTGCGTAACATTTCTTTATATTTAGGAACAAACTTTTCTTTACCCATTTCTTGATATTTCACAACCAATCCACGTGCAAACAATCCACCAAAGGCATATGGCCAGTTATAGTAACTTAAATCCGAAGAATAATAATGTGATTTACAAACCCACATATATGGATGTAAACAATTTGGATCTAATCCATCACCATAAGCTTGTTTTTGCGCATTCACCATGATTTCATTCAATTGATCTGCAAATAAAAATTCATCACTTCTTCTGTCAAACACAGCTTTTTCAAACAAGTAACGAGAATAAATGTCACAAATAATTTGGCACAGATCTTGAAGCTGATTTTCAATCAAACCTAGCTTCACTTCTTTATCCTCTGTTTCATCAATTACGGCATTCATAATGATATTTTCATTAAATGTACTTGCGGTTTCTGCCACAGGCATAGAATATTCCCAGTTTAATGGTCGATGACTTTCAATATTTAATCCATGATATGCATGTCCTAGTTCATGAGCCAACGTAACTACGTCTCCGAGCCCTCCATCAAAGTTCGTTAGTACCCGTGATTGTTTCACGAATGGCATGTTGCAGCAGAAAGCTCCACCCACTTTTCCTTTGTGTGGATAAAAATCAATCCAACTATTATCAAATGCTTCTTCCATCATATCCGCCAAATCATCAGAGAACGGTCTAAAGTGATCAACAAGATATGTTTTTGCGGTTTCTGGTGTAAAATTTGTCGTAGCCGATTTTCCAATTGGCGCAAACAATTCATACCAAGGAAGACCATTTTCATAGCCTAACATCTCAGATTTTCTTTTCAAATACTTGTGGAATACAGGTAAATATTTCTGCATAGCACTTAGCAAGGCATCCAATGTTTTCTGGGACACATGAGATTGATGTAGAGTCATGTCCATTGGACTTTCATAGCCACGCATTTTAGCTTCGGTGATCACTTGTAGCTTAATGTTGTTTAAAGAAAAACTTACCGCATCCGCAATCGGTGCATAGCTTTTAATTTCAGCTTCATAAGCCGATTTACGCACTTCTTTATCTGAATCATAAGCCAAGTTACGAACAGAGGCCAACGGTAGTTTTTTACCATCATATTCCACTTCAAGTGAACTTGTTAATAAACTTTGTTGCTTCTCCCAAGCAGAACCACCTGAAATATTCATTTTCGCAAGAGCTTCTTCTACATCTTCACTTAACAAATATTTTCCACTTTCGTGAATATCATTTAAAAAATATTCATATTCCCTTAATTCTGGACAATCTAGATAAGCATGTAAATCGTTAATATCGGCGATATAACGAGAAAAAATAGCCATAGCCTTACTTGCCGTACTCGCAATTGTGGCTACTTTATCAATGGCTGCTGCCGCTTTGGCATTTGCGGTATTTGTTGACTGGCTTAAAAATCCAAAGCAACTTAAACGCTTTTCTAACAGTTCAAATTCTTCTAATAGTTTAATAATTTGAACCAAATCTTCCTTTTCGTTTTCATGACTTAATGTCTTTGAAAGTTCATCCAATTCATTTGCCTTTTTTTCAAAAGATATTAAATCTTCACTAAATTTTGGATCATCAAATCCCTTGTACAATACGTCTAATGACCATTCTGAATTCATATTCATATCCTCCAATTTATTAGATTATACTATAAGAAAAGCCTGAGCATTTGCTCAAGCTTATAATACTTGTGATAAAAATTTAATTGTTCTTGGATTTTGTGGATGTTCGAAAATATCTTCAGGTGTACCTTGTTCTTGAATAATACCTTCATCCATAAATAATACACGGTCACTTGTTTCACGGGCAAATCCCATTTCATGCGTAACAATAACGATTGTCATTCCTTGGTCTGCCAATTCCTTAATAACTTCAAGTACACCTTTTACCATTTCTGGGTCTAATGCACTCGTTGGTTCATCACAAAGAATAACATCTGGATGCATGGCCAATGCACGAACAATAGCTAAACGCTGCTTTTGTCCACCAGATAATTTTCTTGGATATTCATCCTTCTTATCTTCCAAGCCAACTTTTTTAAGCAATGCAATAGCCTCTTTTTCCGCTTGAGCCTTTGGTGTTTTTAGCTCTAGAATCGGTGTAATCGTAATGTTTTCTAAAACAGTCAAGTGTGGGAATACATTAAAGTGCTGGAAGATCATCCCAATCTTTTTACGGTGTGTATCAATATCTACATTTTCTGCCGCAATATCCACACCTTCAAAAATAATTTGTCCACTAGATGGTTTTTCTAATAAGTTTAAACAACGTAAGAAAGTCGATTTCCCCGAACCACTCGGTCCAATAATACTAACAACTTCTCCTTGGTGAATCGTTTGATTGATTCCTTTTAATACTTCTAGATTTCCAAAATTTTTATGTAAGTCTTTTACAACAATTAGTTCCTTAGTCACTGACACTCAACTTCCCTTCCATGTATTTAATCAATTTAGATAATGAATATGTAACGATAAAGTAGATCAACCCAACAATTACTAATGGTTCAATGGATTTATAAGTAGCTGATTTGATTACACTATTCACGGTCATTAATTCACCAATATAGAATGTACTTGCCAAAGATGTTTCCTTGATCATCATAACAAATTCGTTACCTAAAGCAGGCAAGATATTCTTGATTGCTTGAGGAATAATAATCTTAGTCATCATATTTACATTTGACATACCTAATGATTTAGCCGCTTCTCTTTGACCTTTATCCACAGATTGAATACCTGAACGGATAATTTCTGCTACATATGCACTGGAGTTGATCACAAGAGCGATAATAACACTAACGATCATTGGCATATTTCCATTTGTCAAATAAGAGAAAATATTAATGAATAACCATAATTGTAATAATAATGGTGTTCCACGAATCAATTCTACATACACACCTGCAATGGCTTGTACGATTTTATTTTTTGATAGTTTAATTAGGGCAAATAATCCGCCAATAATTGTACCAAAAATAACAGTAATAGCTGCAAGTCCTAAAGTAACTCCCAAACCTTTTAATAATTGTGGCCAGCAATATTGAACAATTTGAACACATGTTCCAAAGAATCCAGTTGCCGTTAAAGTGAATTGTTCATTACTTTGTTTCTTAGCTGTTTTATACCATTCTTCATATAATCCTTTTTTGTTGACTTCCTTTAAGATTTTATTGACTTCCTTCATCAAACGCTTTTCGCCTAAAGGAGCACCAACACGGTTACCTGCATAATCCTGATCAATATTGAATAATTCATCTAATTTTGCAAGTTCCGAGTTCTTTTCAATATATTCATCAGCCGTACCTTCAGAACAGGCAACAGCTTGTACAGTACCATTTTTTAATAAGGCAACACCATCATCAATTGTTGAAATAGATTGTAGTTTTGCATCTGGAATCTGGTCTTCTGTATATTGTTGCTGGATCGAACCTTGTTGAGCCGCTACTTTTAAGCCTGTTAGATCCGTTAACTTTTTATACTTATCCGCATCTTTTTTTGCGATAATAACAGCCTGTCCACCTGTGTCTTCATTAATGTTATATCCAATAGACATTTCCATCTGTTGAGCACGAGCTGGTGTATAAGCTAAACCAGTAATAGCCAAGTCAATTTCTTCAGTTTGAAGATTTGCCAGAACTGTATCAAAACTTGAAGCTTTAATAGTTAATTTAACACCCATCTTTTTCGCAATATATTTTGCCAATTCAATATCAGAACCTACATATTGTGCTTGTCCTGTTTTAGTTGAATCAATAAATTCATTGGGCGGAAAGTCAGGAGATGTTCCTACAATTAATTCTCCTCTTTCTTGAATTTTGTCTAACAAATCTGTTGTTGCAGAAGTATCTGTTTCTTCTGCAAAAGCAGGCATAATATTCGACATCAACATCATAAAGCTTAATAAAAATGTCGAAATTAATTTAAATCCTTTTTTCATATCCACCATTCCCTTTCTAATAAAAAAAGCCGTCCTTGCATATACAAGGACGACTATAAAATCGCGGTACCACCTTATTTCCTGCACAAATGTACAAGCCCTTAACTCATAACGGGAGTATCCGAAGCTTCCTCAATCTTCGAAAGCCTAGCTCTAAGACACGTTCACCCTGTGCTTGCTGTTCCATTTCCACCATCAGGAACTCACTATCAGCAGCATCCACGACTACTTCTTCTTTTCATTGCCTTTACAAAGGATGGCTTTATTATAAACAAACATTTTTTTAAATGCAACATAAAATTTATGATTTTATCAATACCCGAATTTCATCCACATTTAGTGAACAATATTCAGAAATTTGGTCAATGCTAAAACCATCTTCATACATTTTACGAACCATTTGTTTCACTTGTTTATTTGCTTCTTCTAATTTCTTATCGGCTTCTTCTACTTTCTTATCAGCTTCTTGGTTTAATTTATTCGCTTCTTGTAATGCCTTTTTTGCTTCTTCTTGTGCTTTATGAGCCTCTTCAAGTTCGAGCTGTCGTTCCGTTCGCTCTTCATTTTCATGTAGTTTTCTAAAATCTTCTATTATTTTTTTCCAACCATCATCCGATATGGTTTCTACACGCTTCTCTAGCATTTGCCATCACTTTCTATCATCACCTTAATTTTACTATCTTCGATTTCTTTGTGGCAATTCAAAAAGTAATAAATCATCTTTCTTGTTCATTCATGTCTTCAAGTAGCTTATTTACATCCAACTTTGCCATTTCAACCGTTCGTATCTTCATACGATCTTCTGTTTCTTTCACAAAAGATAAGCCATCCTCATTCCTTAATGTAAATGTGTTGCACATTCGATCATTCGTAATTAGATTCACATTAAAGAACACTAAGACAATTGTTTCCTTTAACTCTCCATAATATTTTCCTTCCAATTCTTGAGAACCATGAAGCCGAGCCAAATAATAACTAAAGCGAATCGGCAAATTATCTTTCGTTTGTCTTAACTGCATTTCTAAATCCATCATCGTTCGATCATCAAATTCAACCAACAGATCCAATCTTGGATTTTTCATTTTACTATAGTCTTTTACCATTTCTGAATTCTTTACAACAACACGATTCACCGTTCTTTCTAAAAATACCGTAAGTAATGATTTTAAGGCATCATTGGCCTCTTTACAGTCTTCGTCAAAAACATATTTAAAGGCAAAATCATTTAATAAATTTGCACTACGCATGAGCACCTCAATTCTAGTAGGCATTTCCTACATACTCATATACGTAAAAAAAGGATTTTTTCTAATAAATATAGAAAAAAGCGCCTTTCGACGCTTATTCAGCTTCAATCTCCTTAATGAGACACTCATTTCCTTGAAGTAAGACTGTATGTTCACTCTTACAATATGGACACACTCTTCCATATTGAATCGTATCATATGTTTTTTCACACTCGTTACAGATCGTAATGGCTTCAATCCATTCATATTCAAGTGTGGAATTTTCAATCAAAGGTACCTTCTTCTTATAATATTTCCAACAATCCACTAAATATTCAGGAACGATCCCACTGACTTTTCCAATTTGAAGGGTTACTCTACGGATATCTTTAATCTCATTTTCTTGTGCAAGTTCTTGAAGCGTTTTTGAAATATGTACTACAATCCCTAATTCATGCATACTATTTCTTCTTATTGCGAATAATCTTGATCTGGCGCTTAGCCGCATATGGCAAAATAGCCTTCATCTTATCTTCCGCCTTAACCATTCTTGCACCATCCTTGATGTCACGCGTTAAGTGAATCGCATCAAATTCGCATTTAGTCGTACACAAACCACAACCAATACACTTATTTGTATCGACAATACTTGCACCACATCCAAGACATCGATTGGCTTCAATCCTCACCTGTTCTTCTGTAAAAGTAGAGCGCAAATCTCTAAATGATTTTTCACCTAAACCCTTTTTAATACCAGGAATTTGGCGTTTAGCATGATCAAAATCAATATCAATCAACACATTATTCTTATCAAACTCATTGAACAAATGTAAATCTCTTCCAATAGTTAAGGAATGACCCTTATGCACAAATCGATGCATAGATTCAGCCGCCTCTTTACCATGACTAATCGCATCAATCGCAAATTTTGGACCCGTGTACACATCGCCACCCGCAAACACATCTTCAATCGATGTTTGTAGTGTTGTACCATCGGCTTTAATGGTTCCATTTGGATTTGTATCTACATCTAATTTCTGAATTGGAATAATACTTTGTCCAATCGAAAGGAATACATGACTACACTGAACAGTTTCCAAAACATCTTCATCATAGCTTGGATTAAATCTTCCAGTTTCATCTTTTACACTTACACATTGCTTAAACACAATTGAATCTTCCTTGATTTCCTTTGGACCCCATCCACAATGAAGCAGAATACCCTCTTCTTTAGCTTCTTCTACTTCTTCAGGACTAGCTGGCATTTCAATTTCTTGTTCCAAAGAATATAGATGAACCTTTTCAGCTCCACTTCTTAAAGCTGCACGAGCCACATCTATCGCAACATTTCCACCACCAACGACAACAACATCACCAGAAATTAAATTTGGATTTTCTGTTTTATTGACCTTACGCAAGAAATCAATTCCAGATTCAACCATTTTATTATCTTCACCTGGAATATTTAATTTTCTTGAGCCTTGCGCACCAATAGCCACATAGAATGCTTCATACCCTTCATTTCTTAAATCATCCAAAGAAATATCTTTACCTACTTCTATGCCACACTTAAATTCAATACCCATAGCTTTTAAAACTTCAATTTCAGCCTCAATCACAGACTTCTCTAAACGAAAAGATGGAATACCATATACTAACATACCACCAGGTTTTTCTTCTTTTTCGAAAATTGTCACTGGATAGCCCATCATTCTTAAATAATAAGCCGCACTCATACCAGCAGGACCTGCACCAATGATTGCCATCTTGTTTGTAAAGAATTTTCCTTCAACATTTTCACATAAAGGAATATAACGCTTATCTTCATGAAGTTCTTGTTCGGCAATAAACTTCTTGATTTCATCAATAGCCAAAGGCTCATCAATCAAACCACGCGTACATTGTTGTTCGCACCTTCTATTACAGATAGCTCCACAAACAGCTGGGAATGGATTAAAATCTTTGATCAACTTTAATGCATCCATATAACGACCTTCTTTAGCCATCTTAATATAGCCTTGTACTGGCAAATGGGCAGGACAAGCACTTTTACAAGGCGATGTTCCAGTTTCATAACAGTTTACTTTTGCTGTATCTCTAAAATTCCAGTTCCACTTTTCAGGACCCCACTTTGCATCATCTGGAAGTTCTTGTTTAGGATACATTACTGGACCATCTTTTGTACAAAGCTTTTGCCCCAATTTTGCCGCACCCACTGGACAAATTTCTACACATTTTCCACACGCAACACACTTTTCACTATCCACATGCGCTCTATAGGCACTGGCAGACATATTTGGTGTATTAAACAATTGGCTTGTTCTTAATGCGTTACATACGCCATGTGCGCAGTTACAAATCGCAAAAATCTTATCCTCTCCATCAATATTGGTAATCTGATGGACATAACCTTTTCTTTCACAACGCTCCAATGTTTCAATAACTTCTTCATACGTACAATAATGTCCACCCTTGTTGGTCTGAACAACATAATCTGCCATATCCCCTACCGCAATACAAACATCGGCTTCTACATCCCCTGTTCCTTCACCTCTTACACGTTGTTGTCTTCTACATGAACATGGAGAAAGAGCATACTTATCATATTTATTTAGCCAATGCGAAATTTTTTCTACACTCACCGCTTCTTGATTGGCATGAATCGCCTTTTCAACAGGAATAACATGCATACCAATACCCGCTCCTCCAGGAGGAACCATTGGCGTTACTTTTTCAAGTGGTAAACGTGTCATCTTTTCAAAGAAATCCGCAACAATTGGATGTTCTTCTACAAGATCTTTGTTCATAACCATAAATTCGGCAGCCCCAGGAACAAATTGAGGCAACACAAATTGTTTATGATGATCCTCATTTTCCCAGTTATATTCAATCATTCCAATTTCACAGACTTCATTTAATACACGATTCACTTTACCTGCTGGCCAGCCACTTCTTTTCACTACTTCTTCAAAAGAAAGTGGTTTACGCACTTCAAAACACAAACATAAATCGCATTGTTCATCATTTAAGATTTCATTTAAGCACTCATATTCAGGATCGGCTTCCGATAACCTTTTTACTTTTGCCGGAATACGATCTGTGATACGCCTTGCCAGTTTATCAATATTATCTCGATATGCCATATTATTCCTTCCAGGCTTTTACTTCATTTTCAAGCCAATTACACCAGTCTTCCATTCCCTCACTCGTTTTAGCACACACTTCAAAAATTTTCGCATTTGGATTTCGGTACAGAATATTCTTTTTACATTTCTCTACATCAAAATCAAAGTATGGCAATACATCGATTTTATTGATAAGAACCACGTCACACACTTGAAACATCAATGGATACTTCAAAGGTTTATCATCTCCTTCTGGAACACTTAAGATAGCCACATTTTTAGTAGATCCCGTATCAAATTCAGCTGGACATACTAAATTTCCTACATTTTCAAGCACAGCCAAATCTAAATCTTCCATTCCCATTTCATGTAAGCCTTGACGTGTCATATCTGCGTCTAAATGGCACATACCTCCCGTATGTAGCTGAATGGTACGTACACCATATTCACTGATGGTTTTAGCATCCACATCACTATCAATATCCGCTTCCATAATGCCAATTCTCATTGTGTCTTTTAATCTTTCTAATGTTCTAGATAGAGTTGTTGTCTTGCCGGCTCCTGGACTCGACATGACATTTAATAAGAACACACCCTTGTCTTTGCATTCTTGTCTTAATCTGTTCGCATCTTTATTATTATCTTCAAATACGCTTTGTTTCACTTCTATAATTTTGTACATAAGAACCCTCCTAAAGGGATTGTAAACGATTACACGATAATAGTAAATAAACACATGTTAGCCTTTGCACACCTTGAAAAGAAATCGGTTTTCGCCTATCATAAACTATATGAAGATCTGTATGTATCAGATGTCTGTTTCAATAGACAATCAACAAAACATAGCTAAACTAAAAAACATTCCAGACTGCGATATTTTAGTTCTTTGTGAAATGTGGAATTGTCCCTATCATAATGATGCACTTAAAACAGCGTATTTGCGTCATGATGAAAGTTTAGAGGCACTAAAAGAAACCGCTCGATCGAATAAAATATGGATTGTGGCTGGTTCCATTTGTGCAGATAAATACAATCGTTGTTACATATTGAATAGCGATGGTGACATTGTTTGTTCATATGATAAAACACATCTTTTTGAATTCCACAACAAACAAGATTATTGTGAAAATGAAGTATTTGTACCAGGAAGTCACCTACAATGTTTTGATACGCCATGGGGAAAATGTGGCATTCTATTATGTTACGACATTCGTTTCCCAGAAGTATCTAGAATTCTAGCTCAAAATGGAGCGCAAATTCTATTTTGTCCGGCTGCCTTTAATGAGCAGGCTACAAAGAAACATTGGAAGTTATTTACTCAAACTCGTGCTTTGGAAAATGAAGTCTTTTTGTGTGGTGTTGCCCCAGCTAAGTATACGTATAAAAACTATACTTCAGGAGGCCACTCTATTCTTGTGGATGGTTTTGGCAATATTGTAGTGGAATTAAGTGAAGAGGAAGCCTGCAAAGTTGTAGATATCGATTTAAACGACATTGAAAAAGTAAGGAAAAGAATGCCTTATTGGAAGGTACGTAGAAATGATTTATATGAATTAAAGGAGATCAAAAATGAAGACAATTCAAATCAATGAAATCGAAGGATTTCAAATTGGTAGTGCACAAGATACAGAAAATGCGACTGGCTGTACAGTCATCTTATGTAAAGAAGGAGCTACAGCTGGTGTAGATGTACGCGGTGGTGGTCCAGCTACTCGTGAAACGGATTTATTAAATCCTAAAAACATGGTTCAAAAAATTCATGCGGTTACATTATCGGGTGGTAGTGCTTTTGGTTTAGAATCAAGCAGTGGTGTTATGCAGTATTTGAGTGAACACGAAATTGGATTTGACATGAAAAACATCTATATTCCAATCGTATGTGAAGCTTGTCTATTTGATTGTGGTGTAGGTAATTCTAAAGCCTATCCAAATAAACAAATGGGGTATGAGGCTTGTATTGAAGCGGAAAAAAATGATCCAAAACAAGGAAATGTCGGCGCTGGAACAGGGGCAAGTGTTGGTAAATTCTTTGGTCCTCAATATGCGATGAAGGCAGGACTTGGATTTTCGGCCCTACAAATTGGCCCATTAAAAGTAGGTGCTATCGTAGCCGTAAATGCGTGTGGAGATATTTTCTATCCAAATTCTGACAAACCAATCGCTGGTATTTATGATCGAAACACAAATACAAGATTGTTTAGCGAAGATGAAATCTTAAAGGCTGCTGAAAAGATGATCAATTCTTGTGGTATGAATACAACCATTGGTTGTATCATCACAAATGCCGATTTAAACAAAGCCCAAATGAATAAGATTGCGAGCATGGCACATAATGGGTATGCAAGATGTATTCGTCCGGTCCACACTTCAAGTGATGGAGATACTATTTTTGCGATGACATCCAATAAAGTGCCTGCTGAACAAGATCTGGTTGGAATCATGGCCGTAAAAGCGATGGAACAAGCAATCGTCAATGCGGGTACACTTGCAGATAGCGCTTATGGTCTAGCTAGCTACAAAGAAATCACTAAAGAATAATCATTAAAGTATCGCTACGGTGATACTTTTTTAACGTGTCAGAAAATGACGAAAGTGCAGTATCTGACACGTTAACTGCACTTTTTTTGGTTTAATCTAAAATTTTTCCATCTATTGAAATTGTGACGACTTGCCAAGGAATGAACTTTTTGCTTTCCTGCAAAGCTTTCTTAACCGCATTTTCAAGGCCACCACAACAAGGCACTTCCATACGAACAATGGTTACACTTTCAATGGAATTCATACGAATAATATCGCAAAGCTTTTCTGAATAATCCACACCATCGAGTTTTGGACATCCAATTAAAGTTACTTTGTTTCTCATAAATTCCTGATGGAAATTGGCATAGGCATAGGCTGTACAATCCGCAGCAACTAAAAGCTTGGCATGTTGAAAGAATGGTGCGTTGATTGGTGCTAACTTAATTTGTACAGGCCATGATGTTAGTTGACTTGTTACATCAATAGATAAACTTGATACAACTGGATTGAATGTATGCATCATAGAGCCTGGACATCCAGTATGCATGGTACCAGAATCTTTCATGCGTTGTTCCATATTCTTTTTTACTGCCTCTTCATCATAAGCTAAAGTATCTTTTTCAATGAATGAAATAGCACCTGTAGGACATGTGGGTAAACAATCACCAAGTCCGTCACAATAATCATCTCGCATTAATTTCGCTTTTCCATTCACTAAGCCAATGGCTCCTTCATGGCAGGCATCCACACAGATACCGCATCCTGTACATTTATCTTCATCAATTTGAATTATTTTTCTTAACATAGAATCATCCTCATTTCTTATGCACTTATTTTAGTGTATAATACATTAAATTAGGTCAGTTTACAAGGAACTACACGCAGACCGTGAAACG